>Ga0315288_10000179_pt1 | contig 74423 bp, 79 predicted proteins | sample YL17G11_20_MG_FD_203454 | JGI IMG/M metagenome (GOLD analysis project Ga0315288, IMG submission 203454) | Sediment microbial communities from Yellowstone Lake, YNP, Wyoming, USA - YL17G11_20 | ecosystem: Environmental > Aquatic > Freshwater > Lake > Sediment | place: USA: Wyoming | collected...
CCCCTACCAGGTAAAGGTCGAACCTGTTCACGATATCAAGTGTCTCAAGGACGGTGGCAAACTCCTTAAGAAGCTAGGCATACAACGTGCGGCGCCTATAGGCAAGAAAGCAATGCTAAAACTCATCGAACTGTGGCGGCCTGAGAATTTCTTGATGAATCCATGGATGGACTACCTGTCTAAGGCGGAATCCAGAGCCGAAGCTCTCATGATCCCAAAGGAATGCAAGAATTGGTCACTGTTGGGGGAAATCTCAAAAGTCGAAAATGACGTGGAAGAGATCCCCCAGTTGGAGGCTACGACTCTCTGGGACTTTCCCAGACAAAGTTACGGAAAGACGCCAAAAGGAGACAACAAGTATCCAGGCGTTACTCCTGCCTTGATCATCTGGAACCTTGTATGGAGATACACGGATCCAGGCGATCTTGTAGTGGACCCTATGTGTGGAAGTGGAACGACCATAGATGTGTGCAGGGAAGAAGGACGAAAAGCGATTGGATACGATATTAAGCCTACAAGACCAGACATAATTCAAAATGACGCTCGCAAGATTCCCCTGCCAGACGATCACGTTGACCTAGTTTTTATAGACTCGCCTTACGGAGATAATATCAGATACAATGATCACCCTGATTGCATAGGCAAGATTTCCAGCGAGAGTGAAGTCTTCTATGATGAACTTGAAAAAGTGATAGCAGAGAGCCACCGAATCCTGAAAAAGGGAAAGGTTCTTGGATGGCTCATCGGGGATCAATGGGTCAAGAACAAGTTTACACCTGTCGGATTCAGGCTGTATGAAAGATTGGACAAATATTTCGAGACTGTTGACATCATATGCATTACCCGACGAGGACAGTCATCGAACACCAGTCTGTGGTACAACCGTGCAAGGAGGCACAATTTCTATCTCCGCGGTTTCAAATACCTTTTCCTAATGCGGAAGCTAAGAGACACCACAGTCAAGAAAGAAAACAGAAAGATCCAATGGAATTTCTATGAAAGGCACAAGAGTAATGAGGAAAAAACATGAGCGAACACAGAGAACTCGTAAACGACGTAATCCGCAAGATAAGCGCTGGCGAAATTGCCCCTGACAAGGCATGGAGCACTATCGGAAACCTGAAGGACAACTACATTGAAACGTGCGAAAGACTGCATCCAGAAAAGGACGCTGAGCAATCTTGGCATGAAAGAAGACAAAGAATGCAGTATCAAATAAAGAGGTGTTCACATGATCAATGAAATCCTAGAGTTGGTTCAGAAACACGAAGATTGGCGTGGTCAAGAGTGTCTGAACCTTATTCCGTCTGAGAACGTTATGAGCCCAACTGCCCGAAAGCTCCTATCATCAGAGCTTGTTCACCGCTACACTGCCAGAGACAGGTTCTACATGGGAACCCGATTCACAGATGAAATCGAACAACAAGGCGAAAAAACCGCCAAACAAGTATTCAAAGCCGAAACCGCTGACCTGCGACCTCTGTCTGGGCACATCGCCGACTTGATCATACTCGCAAACTTCACCAAACCAGACGACACACTCATGTGCATTTCGCCGCAGAATGGCGGATACCCAGGCATGTGGCAAGAGGGTCTAGCCGGACTACTCAAACTCAAAACGAAGCCCTTCCCATTTTCAAAACATGACTGGAACATAAGGATCGGGCAAGCAAAAGAAGCCATACTCAAGACTAAGCCGAAGGCAGTGATTTTCGGAGGAAGCCTCATCACGTTCCCACACCCAGTCAAAGAAATCGCGAAAATCGCCAAAGAAAACGGCGCCTTCGTAGGGTTCGACGGCTCACACGTCATGGGACTCATCGCAGGCCAACAGTTCCAAGATCCCCTAAGAGAAGGCGCATACGCCCTGTTTGGCTCCACTCACAAGTCCTTCTTCGGCCCACAAGGAGGAATCATCCTAGCCGACAAGGAACACGGCGAACTATTGAAAGAAAAGATCTATCCTGCCTTCGTCGACAACGCCCACTGGAACCGCATCGCAGCATTAGCTGTAGCACTGGAAGAAATGAAGGAGTTTGGGAAAGCCTACGCGAAACAAATCGTGCGAAACTCGCAAACCCTAGCTAAAACTCTGAGCGACTATGGCTTCCCAGTAATCTGCAAGCACTTGGGGTTCACACGATCCCATCAGGTCATCTTGGACTACGGCGACAACGAGAAAGCCAGAACCATAGCGTTGAGGCTTCAGCGAGCAAACGTAATTGTCGACAGCGTGATAAGAATAGGCACATGTGAAGTCACAAGAAGAGGAATGAAAGAAAACGAAATGCTCAGAATAGCCGAATTGATCAAGAGAGCAACCAGCCATGAAGAACAAACAGATGACGTCAAAAAAGACGTTGCTAAGCTAAGCAGAGAATTCCAAGACATCGAGTACTGCTTCAAGAACTAACCTTCTTCACGCCCTTCATAACCTTCGCTTATGGACAGAACACGCAGACTAAGAGACCGGCAAATCTTGGAAACCGTGCCAACTTCTCTAATCCAAACACTGAAGAGAAAAAAATACCACCTCGTCGGCAACCATTCAGCCGTCAAAAAATGTAGGTGGCTACACGAACCCCTAGTCCACGGCAGACCCTGTTACAAACAGAGATTCTACGGAATCAAAACACACCGATGCATACAAACGACACCTAACCTGTTCAACTGCACACAGCGCTGCCTTTTCTGCTGGAGAGCACAAAGCGGCGACCTCGACCTGAAATGGGATGAGATGAAACTTCCAGAATGGGATTCACCAGAAGAAATCGTTAACAGCAGCATCAGAGCGCAACGCCAAATCCTAACAGGATACAAGGCCAACCCCAAAACAGACATGAGAAAACTCGAAGAAGCCATGATCCCCAGACAGGCAGCCATAAGCCTCACAGGCGAACCTACCCTCTACGAACACCTAGGAGAGTTAATCCGAACCTTCCACAAAAGGAATTTCACGACGTTCCTCGTGTCCAACGGAACCGTGCCCTCGGCACTTGCGAAACTAAGCGAAGAACCCACACAGCTTTACATTTCGACGTGCGCACCCGACGAGAAAACGCTTAAACAAGTCTGCCGCCCACAGACAACAAAAGCGTGGGAAAAATTGAACGAGACCCTATCGCTTCTCCCAAGCTTCAGATGCCCAATAGTGATTCGAATAACGCTGACACGTGACCTAAATATGAAGAACATTGAAGGTTACGTCAAGCTTATCAAAAACGCAGATCCCACATATATTGAACTGAAAGCGTACGTGTATGTTGGTTCTTCTAGGCTGCACATGAGTTTTGAGAATATGCCGAGCCACCTTGAGACACGTCAGTTTGGATTGCAACTGGCGAGGGAAACTGACTATGATCTCATCGGTGAATCTGAGGAAAGTCGAGTTGTTCTTTTAAGCAAACTCAAGAAACCAATTTCATTTGAAAAAACATAAATTTCTTGCAAACGATTCACATCTCTTTCGGCATAACCCTGAACAATAGTTTATCAGTGAATTGAATGAGGGCAAGCGTTATATAGTTTCTCCACCATTGTCCTATTTCTTAAACCAAAAATTACATTGAGGTGTAACGCATGGTTAATGATGGAAGAGGACGACTGTTCAGAAGGAAAGATGGCAAATACTTAATCTACCTACCGAAAGACTTGGCCGAAGACAGCATGTTTCCATTCAAAGGCTCAGACTCGATATTTGTGAAAGTGACCTTCAAAATCGGAGAAACCAACAAACTCCTCATTGAGAAATGGAAAGAGCCAATACCAGAACCGACAGAATAACGCAGACAAAAAAGAAGAAAAAACTCAACCCCACCCTTTCATTTTTGCATTACAATAAATACCTAATCTTCGTTATAGTTGAAGTCGGTGTTCTCATGCCTTCATTGAAGAAAGCTCTAAGAGAAATAAAGAAAGAACTTACGGAAAAACAGAATGTACGGGAAAACGCACAAAACGACATGCGCAAGGCGATAAGTCTTTCTAAACGCACGATACTGCTGATCCACCAAAAGAAAATGAAAGACGCAAAGAAGCTCATAGAGAACGCAAAAGAGATCATCTCAAAACTTGATGAAACCTCTGAAATCCATCCTGAAATCGTCCACGGCGGATTATTCAACGCGGCGCTCCAAGAGTACTCTGAAGCAAACATATTCCTCAAACTTGTTGAAGAATCAGAATTCGTAACACCTAAAGAAATCGGAGTCCCCTCCGTGGACTACTTACTAGGGCTGGCGGATGTTATAGGGGAATACAGGCGGCTAGCACTGGACGCACTCCGCGAAGGCCACACAAGAGAAAGCGAACTATGCTTACAGACAATGGACGAAATCTACGTCGAATTAATGGTCATTGACGAGGCGCATATTGTTCCTGAACTCCGGAGAAAATGCGATGTTGCCAGAAGAATCATTGACATCACGCGTGGGGACATAACACAGGAAGTGCGGCGAAATTCGTTAGAGAACCACCTTAAACTCTTTGAGAAGCTGGCAAAGAGAATGACTTCAAAACCCAAATAGAAGACACGCTGCGTAAACAGGTAAAGCTCTTGTTTTCAATTCGAAAAGCGCACGAAACACAATTGCAGATGTCCAAACACATAATCTCTGAAGACACATTGCCAACCAAAATCCACCTTGTGGCCGGCGTAGACGTCGCATACGTCAGGGACGTATCTGTTGGAGCTGTAGCTGTTTTGAAATACGAGACTCTTGATCTCTTAGAATCTAAGACAGCTCTCTGCAAAACACGAATTCCCTACATTCCAACATTGCTTTCATTCAGAGAGGTCTGGCCTATTACCTCAAGCATCAACAAACTGGAAAATCAGCCCGACGTTTTCCTTGTCGGCGGACAGGGATTGGCTCACCCTTACCATTGTGGACTCGCAAGCCACTTAGGTCTTGCTATGGGCAAACCAACTATTGGCGTTGCAAAGAAAAGACTCTTCGGCGAAGTTGAAAACGACAAGCTTGACAAGGACACTATATTCTTAAACATGATGGTGAAATCGTCGGTGCCGTTGTCAAAACTAGAACAGGAAGCAAACCCATCTATGTTAGTGTAGGGCACATGATTTCATTAAGAACAGCCATAAGAATAGTTAAGGAGTGTACGCGTCATCATCGCCTTCCAGAACCTCTCTTGAAAGCTCATGAGATTGCAACGGATGAGAAGCGAAAAATCCATATTGCGTCAGAGAATACAAGTAAAGAGTGATGCGTGAATTGCTCTGTCCTAAACTCAAAGCTTTAGCAGACCAAATTAGTGATACGCGCCTCAGAAGAAGAGTAGTTGAACTGTTGAAAAACCCGACATTCAAGATCAATGGAAAAGAGCACTCTGGACTGCCTTTAGAAGCCTCACCAGCTGGTTTGTCACACCATCACAGTTATCCAGGCGGCTTCATTGAGCACGTCACATCAACTACGAGCATCGCGTTAGCGTTATGTGACTCCATCGAGAAGGTTTACCGTGGAAGAGTAAACCGTGACCTGGTCATAGCAGGCGCCTTGCTACATGATATATTAAAACCCGTCACGTATGCGGCGAACGAAAACGGAGGTTACGATTCAACATACTTAGCTGATTACTTGGATCACCTCTCACTAGTCACGTCAGAACTCGTCCGAAGAAACTTCCCATTGGAGTTGATTCACATCGTAACGGCTCATCATGGAAACTACAGCCCAATTAGGCCTCACACAATTGAAGCATTGATTTGCCACTTAGCGGATCAAGCGGACTCACGATTAAACGGTGAAGTTCTGAGTGCAGCGTCATATCTTACGAGGAAAGCGGTCGGCCAGGAATTGCTTGTCTTAAACTCGAAGGAGGCTTTCGAAATAGTCAATTCGAAGGCCACCGGAGGCTGGAACGGTGTCGCAAGGACGTACAAGAAGATAATGCGGAGTAGAGAAGCAGGGAAAACTTGATAGTGGTTCCGCATGAAAATGCAAAAAGGTGTGAAAAATGGAAATATCATTCGAAGAATTTCAAAAACTTGATCTAAGGGTTGGAAAAATCCTAGAGGCAAATCAGATTCCAGGTTCGCGAAACCTCATAAGAATGATTGTGGATTTTGGAAGTGAAAAGAGACAAGCAGTTGCAGGACTATTACAACATTATAAGCCTGAGACCCTTGTCGGCAGAAAATGCGCGTTTATTTTGAACCTTCAAAGAAGGAAAATGATGGGTGTTGAATCTCAATGCATGATTTTAGCGGCTGAAGATGGCAAAGGCAGCGTAGTAGTGCTGCAGCCAGAGAGGGACATATTAGAAGGAAGCTTAGTTCATTAGGTCAACAGTTTGGTGATGGCCTCGGATTTGCCTTCGTCCCCAACAAGATAACTAATCATGTCAATGTCCAAGTCAAGCCATCGCGCAAGTCCAGCAGCCATTTCTGGATTGTTCTTGAAAATAATCCGCATGTATGGAAGAAACTCTCTTGCGGCTCTTCGGGCTGAAATATGGCATTTGCGTTTGACCTTCTGCCCTATGCTTAACCGAGTGGCGCGTTCAGCCCTGGACCTTGATAGCATTTGTATCCTCTCAGGAAAACTGAAAGGCACCCAGCCAGAAACCTTTGTGTTTTTCCTAGCCATCGCCACACCAGCCGTCATGTAATCTATAACGTACCGCATTAGCCCCCATTCTTGGGTTCTTCGAATTCTGCCACGGTAGACGTCTGCAATGGACAGCGCGTCCATTGCGTTGGCCAAGTCATGCGTATCAGTCAGGTGTTCTGGCACATTCTCATAGATCCACTCAAACAGCATTTCAACATCAACGTCAGCCATGTCTACTGCCTGTTTCGCCCCGACACATGTTTTCCCGTAAAGTATCATTCGCAAAACGTTGAAAATGCTGTCCTTTCTGTCTCGGTAACCGAGCCAAGAAACATCTTCGTAAGCCAGCCTTTTCTTTCCTTGACTTAATGCTTGTAGATCATTCACGCCTGACCGCACGTCACCTTCTGAGCGTTGAGCAATGAACTTCAAGGCATCCTCATCAGCTTGAATACCCTCGCTTTGGCAAATCTGTTTCAGAAGTCTAGCAACATCTGCGGCAGCGGGTTTCTTGAACTCTATAAGTAAACAATAGTTCCTTAGGTTTGTAAATCTCGGGTCATAAGCGTTGTTGGCAATCAAAACTATTGGACATCGTGCGGTTTTCACGATGTCTGTAATCGCCTTAACGCCTCCCCTGTCTGATGTGCCCGTTATTCCGTCGAGTTCATCGAGAAGAATGAGTCTTTTGCCGCCGAACAATGAGCCATACTGCGAAGCCAGCCCTGCAAAACGGTTTATCGCTTCCTCTGTTCGGTAATCACTTGCATTTTTCTCGACGAGTTCAATCTTGTAATCATTAGCTAGAGCCTCGACGGTCACAGTTTTTCCTATTCCTGGCGGACCATAGAGAAAGGAAGCCCTCTTCTTCGGTACCCCCTTTTCCCAAGAGTCTACCCATTCAACAAACTTCTGGATAGTTTCAGCATTTCCAATAATCTGTTTCAAGGACTTCGGCTTGTATGTGACTGGCCAAGCACTGCACAAGATTCTGCACCTATCTTGCTTTTCTGATCTCTTCCCCGGCTTCAACGAGTTTGGCTAACAGAGCACTCAATTGAATCTCTTCGTCAGCGCCTTCAACGAGCCTATAATCTACTTCGCCTACTATGTCGGCCAACTGTATTTTCCAGGGTTCTGGAACTTCTCCTCTGAAGATTTCGGTGTGGATTTGCCGTATGACGTCACTTCCGGCAACACCATATTTCTGAATCATGTCTCGCATCTGCTTACGAGCCTCCATAAAATTGCCTTCCATGGCTACCTTGATCATTTTTTGAACATCTAGAGGGCTGGCCCTTCCAGTTATCGAATATATGACCTTCGCATCAACAGGTTTGCTTAATGAAGCAGCTGATTGTAGAGTGTTGATTGCTCTTCTCAGATCGCCACCGCAAATCTCAAAAATGGCGTCCAAGCCCTCGGTTGACAATTTCACTTTTTCATTTCCAGCAATTTCTTTCAAATAGCAATCATGCTCTTCTCGAGGCAGACGCGCAAAACGGAACGGAGCACATCTCGACTGTATTGGTTCAATTATTTTTCCGCTGTAGTTTGCACACATTATGAATCGGCAGGTTTCAGTGTAACGCTCCATCGTTCGCCTTAAGGCTTGCTGGGCATCTGAAGTCATGTTATCCGCTTCGTCCAGAATCATGATTTTGAAAGGAATATCGCCAATGGATTTCATTCTGGCGAATGTTTTCACGGTCTCCCGAACAACATCAATACCTCTCTCGTCACTGGCATTCAATTCCATAGTATGCTCTCGATACACATCGCCATAGAGATCTCTTAACAGACAAAGCGCAGCCGTAGTTTTGCCAGTTCCAGGTGGACCGGCAAAAATGCAGTGTGGAACATTCTTTGATCTAGCGAAACTCTTCAAACGTTCCACTATTTCTTTTTGGTTAACTATATCATCTAACTTTTTAGGCCGGTATTTTTCCGACCACATTTCATTACTCATCGAGCTAAACCTCTCAAGAATTTAATGGTTGATTTGCTAATAAATGCTTACAACATAGAGCAACCGATTTCCTAAGGGAAGAATCCCACAAAAGACGGTGTTGCCCAAATCGCAACAAGGATATAAAAGATGGGGTTTAGATGCGGCCTAGAGCACGCACCGCATCAACAATCTTTCTCACTGCAGTGACATACGCAGCTGTTCGCATGTCAATTTTGTATTGCAGGTAGGTCTTGTAAACGTCTCGAAAAGCCTCGGTCATGACGCGCTTCAGTTTCTCATCGACTTCTTGATCACTCCAGTAGTAACTCATTCGGTTCTGAACCCATTCGAAGTAGCTAACCGTAACGCCTCCTGCGCGCGCTGACAGTCTACTGCAAAACTGAAATAGGAACAAGAATTACTGCACAAAAAAATGCTTAGATGCGCTCGCGGGCGCTATTACAGTGCTAAGGATATCAAAAAAGGAAAAAGGAGAATTTAGGCGTATATGCCCTGAGCGATCATCGCACCAGCTACCCTGAGGAAACCCGCGATGTTGGCGCCCATGACATAGTTACCGGGTTGACCGAAGAGTTTGGCGGTGTCGTAGGCATTCTTGTGGATGTTGATCATGATGTTGCGTAGCTTCTGGTCAACCTCCTCGAAACTCCAGAAATAACGCTGACTGTTCTGGACCATCTCGAGGCCACTCGTGGCGACTCCTCCCGCGTTGCTGGCTTTGCCAGGTGCGTAGAGCACACCCGCGTCTTGAAGGACCTTAATCGCCTCAAGTGTGCAGGGCATGTTTGCGCCTTCGGTGACCGCTTTGACGCCGTTGTCTACTAGTTTCTTCGCGTCCTTATCGTTGAGCTCGTTCTGCGTCGCGCAGGGGTATGCGAGGTCGCCCTTGACGCCCCACGGCGTCTTCTTCACCTCGTATGTAACGCCCTTGAATTTCTCAGCGTATTCGCTGATGCGCCCCCTCTTTACGTTCTTGAGTTCAAGCACATAGGCGAGCTTCTTCTCATCGATGCCAGCCGGATCATAGATGTAGCCGTCGGAGTCACTCAGAGTGATGACCTTTGCGCCGAGCTGAATGAGCTTCTGAACCGCGTACTGGGCAACGTTGCCGGAGCCGGAGACGATCGCGGTCTTGCCCTTGATTGTCTCCTTCTTCGTCTTCAGCATCTCCTCGCTGAAGTAGACTGTGCCGTAGCCAGTTGCCTCTGTCCTTCCGAGGCTGCCGCCAAAGGTTAGGCCCTTGCCTGTGAGTACGCATGTTCCGTGGTTGTTAGTGATCCTGCGGTAGACACCATACATGTAGCCGATCTCTCGTCCGCCAACACCGATGTCTCCTGCTGGAACGTCAACGAACTGGCCGATGTGCCTGTAGATCTCGGACATAAAGCTTGTGCAGAAGCTCTCGACCTCAGTGTCGGTCTTTCCCTTGGGGTCGAAGTCGGAGCCGCCCTTGGCACCGCCCATAGGGAGAGTGGTCAGACTGTTCTTGAATGTCTGCTCGAAGCCGAGAAACTTCATGATTCCGAGGTTTACTGTAGGGTGGAATCGGAATCCGCCCTTGTAGGGACCGATTGCGGAGTTGTACTGTACCCGATAGCCACGGTTTATCTGGATCTTTCCATTCTTGTCCTTCCATGGGACGCGGAACTGTATGATCCTTTCTGGTTCAACAATGCGCTCAAGAATGGCGTTCTCCTGATACTGGGGAGACTTCTTAATCGCCGGCTCAATGGTGGCCAGAACCTCATAGGCTGCCTGGTGGAACTCCTTCTGGAGAGGGTCCTTATCAACAAGGCTCTTGTAGATACGCTCTATGTATTTATCCAATGTCCTTCACCTTTACATTTGTAAACTCAAAAAAATCCCTGACTATTAAGCCTTACCTCACACTGCAACGCAATATTTCTTGCAACAACGCGCATACTTGTTCCGAAATTGGCCTAAAATGGTTTTTATTCGCCATTTATGATTTAAGGGCAGTTTTGGGATTCATATCTGTTCTTGATTTCTTTGGACATCTGTCTTTATCGAACCCGGCAGAAACGCGTAAACGCGAATTTTGACCGTTCTTGGCCATTTTAGGAACACGCATGCGCGCCCCAATCAAGATCATTATCAGACAATCCCTTTTGAAGCTTGATTCAGTGCATATACGTTTTTCAACTACGGTTTTTATATCTCCTGCACACTAGCTTACAGGACGCGATGGGGGGGGAGGGTAATGCAAACTAAGACTCTGTCTGCAATTAAGAAGTTGGATTTCCACTTTGAAAACTCGCCAAGGAGAATCGTCGCGAATAGGAACTGCCCTGAGATCAATCTCGTGGGATTGAGTATTGGTCCTCTTGAAGAGGGAAATGATTATGAAGTTCATTATTGGGTAGCTGCGGAACTGGAGAAATCAGGTATAGCCCACTTTCGCGAAGACGAGAAGCTGAACATGAATAGGCTTAACAAGATCCAATGGACCGAAAGGGTCCAAACGGTTGGACAGATGTCCAAGCTTCCTGACGAGTTTTACCCTAAACTGCGAAGGCTCATCTCAGAACTAGAAAATGAGCCGAACAAAGGCTCAGAAAAGATTGTGGAACTGGAGAAGACCAGACACTTGGCCCGAGACATTGTCAATTCAAGGTTGAGAAAGATCATTTCAATTGCGTCAGCGCCTGCTCAAACAGAGCAAATACTCAAGAACCTCACGGGGGAAGAGCGATTCCTTTATGGACGACTTTACAGATTCATAAACGAGTGGCGAACGCAAATACTTGAAGAGGGGAGTGTGGAAGAATGACGGAAGAGCTGGAAGCTGTTGATCCCCAAGAACGATTTCAAAGCTTGCTAAAGACGGAGAAATACCGCCAGAGAATATCTCAAATGGCAGTAGCAGGCAGAACATCAATAACAGTGGATTTCGAAGACCTGTACGCCTTTGACCAGCAACTTGCTGAAGAACTCTTGGAAAAGCCAGACGAGTACTTGAGACATGCCAACAACGCTGCGTACGATCAACTTCGCATAGAAGACCCCGAATACGCGGAAAAACTCAAAGTAGAAGCAGCAACCATCAGAATCGCAAAGTTACTAGAAATAGCGCAATTGCGGAAACTCGGATCAGAGCATATTGGAAAACTTGTCATGGTCGAAGGTATTGTCGTTCGCTCAACACCGGTCCGCCCAATGGTGATGCACGCCGCGTTCAAATGCAAGAGATGCGGCGAAATGGCGACCGTGAACCAAACTGGCCAATTCATGAAAGCTCCGTTCGCATGTGGCAATCCCTCCTGTGATGCAAAAGGACCATTCGATTTTATTCAAGAAGAATCCACGTTCATAGACTCGCAAGACATCCGCATACAAGAGAGACCAGAAGATCTCCCTCCCGGGGCACTTCCTCGGACAGTCAACGCCAAGCTTGTAAGCAACGAGATAGTCGATGTTGCACGACCAGGAGACCACATCTCCATAGTTGGCGTGGTCCGCGCATTTGCGCTTGCCCGTCCAGGAGTTGGAAGACTTCGCACTTTCTCCTTGTACTTGGATGTCAACTCGATCGAGGTCTTGGGAAAAGAGCCAGATGCATCGTTACCATCACCCGAAGAAGAAGAGAAAATTCTCGAACTTGCCAAAGATCCATGGATTCATAGAAAAATCATAAACTCGATTGCACCCTCGATCTATGGATATGAACACGTGAAAGAGGCAATAATGTATCTTCTCTTTGGCGGCGTGGGAAAGACCCTACCAGATATTACCATAAGAGGAGAAATAAACTCGCTGTTGGTAGGCGATCCTGGAACAGCAAAATCTCAGCTTCTCCAATATGTAGCCAGAATTGCGCCCCGTGGATTGTATACTTCTGGGCGAGGAACCACTGCGGCTGGTCTGACTGCTGCTGTAATAAGAGAAAAGGGCGGAGGAATGACCCTTGAAGCAGGCGCATTGGTGTTAGCAGACAAAGGAGTGGCTTGCATTGATGAAATGGACAAGATGCGTCCTGAAGACAGAGTTGCAATTCACGAAGCCATGGAGCAACACACGGTTTCAGTAGCGAAAGGAGGCATCGTTGCCACTCTCAACGCTAGAACAGCTATATTGGCAGCCTCAAACCCCTCTTTGGGAAGGTATGAGCCTCACCGCACCGTAGCTGAAAACATCTCCTTGCCGGTAACTATACTCTCAAGATTTGATTTGATCTTCGTATTGAGAGATGTACCCAACAAGGATTCAGACGGAAAAATGTCGGCACATATCCTAGAAATACACAGAAGGGGGTTGAGTCCTGTCGAACCGCCCATATCGATGGATCTCTTGCGGAAGTACATAACCTACGCCAAAAGCATCAAACCTATGCTAACCCAAACTGCAACACAACGCATAAATGACTTTTATCTGGCAATGCGTTCAGCCAGCGAATCTGAGGGCTCACCTGTGGCAATAACTGCACGTCAACTCGAATCCCTGGTGCGAATCACTGAAGCAAGAGCCCGCGCAGCCCTTCGAAAGGAAGTCACAGCGGAAGATGCGGAAGCCGCTATTGCCATAATGAAGAGGTCTCTTGAAGAAGTTGGAATAGATATGTCGTCATCTAAGTGGGACATAGACATCATAATGACGGGAAGACCAAAGAGCATGAGAGACAAGTTACAGGTAGTTCTTTCAGCACTGATAGAGCTGGAAAAGGAGACTGGGATGGTTGAGAGAACAACACTTCTGAACGAGCTGGAAGAAAAGCATAAGGTGCCGAGAAGCGAAGCAGAACACCTCATCGGGCAATTATTACGTGAAGGAACCATCTATGAACCTAGGGAAGGCTACTTGAAGAAAACATAGTGTGGAAATGAGCTTTACGAGATGTACGTGATCTTCTTATCCTCTTCTTTCCGTGTTTCCTCTGCCTGCAAAGCCCTTTTTTCCTCGATCTTCTGCAGGCGCGTCACCATTTTCTCAGCTTTGGCGATTTCTTCATCTAGTCCATTCAAGTCAATGCCGATCTTAAACATCCCACGTAGAACCTCCAAAACGCTCTTGGCAGAATTTGGGTCAGGTAAGTATCCACGTGTTTCACCAAGGAGACAAACGGCTTCTAACCCCTTGAAATGTGCCATGCCCAGAATCAGACCAGCGGTGCCCACGATTGGGCTTCTTGTGGAGCTAATTATGGCTCCCATGTTCAGGGCCATGTTCAACAGTTCTTGATTGGTTGCAGCAGCAACAACTTTGGGCTTGTCTTTCGCCTCCATTCGGTAGCCACCAACTGTTGCAATGAACTTGACATTGTGTTGCTTCGCGAAATCCAGCAGTCGATCAGAGATCTCGTATTGTCCCTCTATTGTTTGTGCTTGGCTGTCACCTGTGAAAAGGATCAGATCATTCTTTCCTCCTTCATTTCTCCAGTAATAGAATGCTCCACTGACCAGCCTGACGCTTCCTTTTTTGCTGACAAGGACGAAGTACGGGAAATGCGGCGAATACAGATTGGCAAATCTTTCAGCCTTCAATTGCCTGATGAGGTAGCGTATGGCGATTCTGCCTACGAGCCCTAGGCCTGGGAGACCCTCGATTAGTATCGGATTATCTAATTTGATCTTCGAAGCTTCTTTAATGAAGGTCTCTTTCACCCTGTTGACTCTCCAGCTTCAAAGCCATTCGGTATTTAAGGTACTTGTCGTCAGGCGAAAATTTTGGTGGATGAGGCAATCGAACTTGTCCGCCACAATGAGGGCACAGGTTCCTTTTCATCGTGTAGTTACCGCATTTTTCACATCTTCGCATAAGCCAAACCATTTACTTCTCCCTTCTGAAGACACCTTCTCCACCAGACTTCTCAACGTTCGAAACGACATCTTGAGCTACTTTTTGCAGAACATCTTCCGCACGTTTGTAATTGTCTGCCAAGACTTCGATACAGTATTTGGGCGCAGCAATAACATAGAAACGGAGCTTTGCGTCACGGGACTTCTCAGATTTCTTCGCGTTTAGAAAAGCTTCTTGTATGATCTTGACGCCATTAGGTTTTGCACAACTGATTTCGACGGTGCCCTTTACCTTTACCATCGGGACATGTATTCGCTCTTGCGCCACCTCAACAAATACACTCGCAAGTTTCTCAGGCACACCAAGGCTTGTTAAGAACTCGGTGCCTTCTTTCACGGCTCTCTCAAACCCTTCATACAAACCGTGTTCTTTTTCAATGAGAGCACCAGCTTTTTCATAAACCTCTTCCGGCGCCATACCCGTCTTCTCGGCGACACTTCGAAGTAAGGCCTCAGCCTTCCTTTCCTTCTTCCATGATTCCATCTTTTCGATTTTTTCTCTTTTCGTAACTCTTCTCAAGGAAAGGTCTATGTGACGCTTTTCTGCGTCCACACGCAAGACTTTCAGAACGACTTTCTGGCCTTCGCGCACAAAATCGCGAACGTTTCGAATCCAAGCTGACGATATCTCTGAAACATGCAGTAATCCTTGTTTGTCGTACTCATCCAACTTTGCATAGGCACCGTAGTCTGTAACGTTCTGTATAGTGGCGATTACTAGATCCCCAGCTTCAGGCCACTCAGGTCGTTTAGAAGACATTGGAGGGCACATCCCTATTCAAAAACAGTCACTATTTCACCTTTGATCTTCGCTTTCCCACCAGATGGCTCTGCAAGTTCGATTCCACAAACGTTACAGTTCACTTTGCACGAGCTATAGCCAAAAATGATCTGCTCGTTACCACATTTTGAACATTTCACGCGAACGAAGTTGCTCCTCGGTTTCGGAATAAGCTTTTCCCATTCAGTCATAACCTTAACCTCACATTACACGATGTTCAGCTTTCTAAGACGAATACCATCTTTATGTCTCATGTAGCCACAAGTTTTGCACTTCAGTTTTAGTGTTTGCTTCTTTGTCGTTTTTGCAAACACTCTTTGAAGTGCGTATTTCTGCCCGCCATAACCACGTTTTTCTCGTGCGTGGTGCCTTTCACCCTTAGCCAAGGCTCTTCGCTTTCCAGCCTTGTAAAGCGAAACCGAATGAGCCTGATGTTTCTTGCACTTTGGGCAATAGGTTGTGGCTTCTTTTGGCACATTCACTGCTGACACTACCGGCTTTGCATAAAGAAAACAAACATGTTCTTATACCTTTTTGCCCTTTCCTGGAACATGCTGCTAATCGAGGAACTCGTCTGAATCATCAATCGGAATCCAACCAAGAAACAGCCACATGCAAACAATGTTTAATAACTGACAATCCTAACGAAACTCATGGAACGATGAGAAAGTTGAAGTGGAATGCCACACCAATAAGGAAAAACGTTGGTTTGATCAAAAGATTATTACCATTTCTTGCGCTTATCGCACCCATTGTTTTGTTATACGCCCTGTATCCGAAATCCTTTGAGGGAGATCCAACATGGGAAGGCACATGGCAAGGCAGGTTCTTCTACATCTTCTTTCTATGGTTACTCCTCTTAGAAACAATATTGAGTTGGGATACACTTGAAAAGAACAAGATAACCAGAATCGGCTCAAAAAGAACAGTAGCGTTGATTATGGTTTCTGCACTTCCGATGATCTACATAATTGCAGCCAACTTCTTGGGAGCCAATGCGATAATCGTGGATCTAGCCAAGCAACAGAGCATTCATTTTAGCAACCTAATACCACTAGTAGTTGAGTACTTCATTTTCGCTGTTCTTTTCAACGTGATTATTTTGCTGATGTATGGAAAACAGGGAATCAAGAATTTTTCGATTTCCGCTTTCTTTCTGATCATCATCGGGATGCTGTACACAATAGACGACGTGTACCCGTATGGAAGATTCACTCCCTTTCAGTTGATTGTGCCAACGACGGCATACCTCGCAGCCAATGTTCTGAACCTAATGGGCTATCACACCCTTTGGTTAGGCAACCAAAATGGTATGCCAACGTACATAGCTTGGGATGCCCACGGCAATTACTCGCAGGCTTTCTCAATAGCATGGCCATGCGCTGGTGTGGAAAGCCTTTTGATCTACACTGTCACGATCCTCTTGTTTCTGAAGAGAAGCGCTATCCCTCGGTGGCACAAGGTGATCTATTTTGTGATTGGTGCTGTAGTAACGTATTTCATCAATGTCCTCAGAATAGTGTCCATCTATCTTACCTCCATAAACCACGGCGACTGGCTACGGTTTCATAACATCTTTGGGCCATTATATTCCATCAGCTGGATAATATCATACCCTCTGATAATAGTTGGAAGTCAACTTTTGTGGAGCAGAATTAAGACCCGAAGAGAAAGAACAAAAAATCGAGTAGAGCCGCTGTTATCACAGCGTAGTCTCGATTCTTTGGGCTAGGCCCTGCTTAACCAATATTCTTGAGTTTTCGGAAGGTAGTGATGCAACATCCTCAGGCACAAAGGGACCATAAGGCTTCATGTCTGCGCCTATTATTGCAGGAACTTCCTTTAGGAACCGTAGTAGAACGGTTTTGCGATCTTGTTCAACGTTCATCTGAATCAGGCGCCCTTGAAGCAGATTTCTCGTAAAGCTTTGAAACGCCTCAGCCAAGGGCAGGACCCCGGCTAAAAGCTTCTCTTCCTCGGATGCCAAAATGCCGCTTGAGAACTTCTCGCCTTCGCTTGCCTTCTTGAGTATTTTCTTGTATCGTGCAAGCATCAGATCTCGTAGCATTCGCTTAACGTTTCGCAATTCGTGTTTGAGGAGCCTAGCCTTAGCGGCTTTCTTGTCCAGCATCCGGGTTTCTTCTTTGAATTTCGCTATGAAATCAGCGACCTCTGAATAGAAATTTCCTGAAAGCCCCTCTAGTTCGATGCTTTGAAGTTCACGTTTCCAAACCTCATACAATCTATCATACATCTTGCTCTACCACCTCTGCTCTTTTCTTACAGATAAGCAAAAGGGCAGCTGCCGTGGGCAACTCGATTTTCTGATTGTGATAAGGACCAAAGGTTTTGTCGCCTATTCTGAATTCGGGCACATCAGACACAAAGATCGTTACGGCTCCGTTCCTAAAAGCCACTGCGCTTTTGAGCGGATCAAAATCTTCAAGGTGCGAAGTCGAAAATTCAACCTTCTTGAAGCCCGTTTTGCCATGCAATGTGCCTGGCAACCTGATGAGGCGATGAATGTCAGTTGTGACGACTGTATCAATTTTGGCGGACAAGGATTCGGCGCTATGCTTAATCAGCTTTCTCCATGTTTCAGGGCCTAGGCCTTTAACAACATGAGATGGTTCGGCATGCCCCATGCTTCTTAGGATCAGATTCTTGTTCTGGATTATCGTTTCAATCACATTCTTTCTCAGTCCAATTTTCTTGTAGTCTTCTGGGCTGGCGTAGAGTATGAAGTCGTGCACGCCCTTGGCTACTCGCCCTCGCCACCCTAAGTCGTCTGGGCGTGGAATGGTAGGGGAATTCGCTTTGTTGAGCTTCTTTTGGGTTGAATCGCGAAAGCCCAAGTTTAGGCCTATACCGGAAATGTAATCTACGATCTCCTTGCGGGCGATAGAGTCGAACGTTTTGACCTGTCTGGTTTCCACGTGAACGTGATAGCCACGGTGGCCAGAGAAGAATACGTGCACTTCATTCTCTGAAAAACCGAAGTCGTTCTGCAACATGTCCAAGAGTTTGGCCGTCTCATTCTTGGCTGATTCTATACAATCTTCACATAGCCAAGTTTTAGCCTGAAACTTCTGCCCTCCACATACTGGGCATTGATCTGGAGTGAGGCCCTTTCCGCTAAAGCCGCATTCACTACAAGTCCACTCATCATGTATCTTCTCGCACTGGGTGTGAATGTGGTCAGCGTCTATGTCAAAAATCAAATCGGCACCTAGCCAGCCCTTAGCACTCATGTCTAGAGCCGACGGTTGTTCATAATAGGCGCTCGAATAGTATACGTCTGAAGGAATCATGGAACACAAGAAGTCTCGGACTCCACCCATAGAAGTGAACGCCTTATGCCTAATCATGAGCCTCTCTTTGAAGAGTAGTGCACCAAATTCCCGCTTCTCAAGTTCTCTTGGTGCACATTTCTCGAGAAGGCACCCTTCATAGTATTCGCGGAACATTCTCTGCACGAGTTCATTAGAGAGCGTGGACATCCGTCTCACATGACCAATTCTGCACCGAGTATTTTAGTCTCGCTATGCGATAAAACACTGTTTACACATTTACGCGAGGCAAAGTGACAACGAAGTCAAGTCGACAAATGAAGAAAACCACATGGAAACGCCTGGGATTTCACCGCTGATCCGATTCTTAGATAAGATAATAACACAATGATTGTCTTCAATAGAAGCACATTATCAGAAGCGTGCTGCCACTGAAAACTTTGATTTGCCAAGCGCATATGGGTCGGAAAGGAAACACCTCACAAATGCTTTATATTCGAAGTTCATCAATATTGACCCCGCTGGTCTTGTATCTTAGCAAACTGGTGGTGATCGAGAATGGATCGGATGCTGATCACAGGCGGTGGAGGATTCATAGGTTGTCATCTGGCAAGAGAGTTGTACCGCCAAGGCAATTTCGTTCGAATTGTTGATGTAAAGTTTGACAGTTACATGAAAGACAAACATTACAGCGAGAAGCTACAACTCGACCTAAGAATCTTCGGGAATTGCATAGCCGCAACGGAAGACGTTGACATGGTCTACAATCTTGCTGCCAATATGGGAGGCATCGGCTTCATCACCACAGTGGGGGCGGAAGTGATGCATGACAATGTCATCATGAACGCAAACATGTTAGAAGCCTCAAGACAGAATAAAATCAAACGATATTTGTTCAGCAGTTCAGCTTGCGTCTATCCGACCTTTCGTCAAACAGATCCTGACGTGAATGGATTGAAAGAAGATGACGCGTACCCTGCTGATCCTGATAACTTCTACGGATGGGAGAAGCTGTATGCTGAGAAAATGTGCGAAGCATACCAACGCGACTATGGGATGGACATAAGAATCCTCCGATACCACAATATCTATGGACCTGAGGGGACCTACAAGGGCGGTCGAGAGAAGTCTCCAGCAGCACTTTGCAGGAAAATCGCAGAAGCAGAAAATCCTGGAACCGTAGAAATATGGGGAGATGGCAAACAGACAAGAAGCTACTGCTACGTAGACGATGCAGTGACAGGAACGATAAAGTTGATGCAATCCAACTATGGCAAACCGATAAACATCGGGTCAGAAAGACTGGTAACGATTGACCGGCTGGCTGACATAATAATAGGCGTTTCGGGAAAGAGAATCGCAAAGACTCATAACCTCTCAGCTCCTCAAGGCGTGAGAGGACGAAATGCAGACATAACGCTTGCAAGGAAAAAACTGGAGTGGGAACCCAGAATCACACTTGAAGCAGGTTTGGAAAAAACATACGAATGGATAGAAATGCGATGCACGGAAGACATCAAAGAACGCGGTTGAGTGATGTAACGAATCTAGGCATCAGATTCTGAAGTCGTCTTCGACAACGAAGCGCTTCTTAAGGTTTGACCGAGAAGATTCGGTCTGGACTTGTTACGTATGCGTGGAGGAGGGGAACTCTAGGCTTCGCGCATCTTTCGATGCTTCTTCTTTGAGCTGACCTTGAAGGATCTGATCGCTTTCGCGTTAGAAGCGAAGAAGAGAAAGTTCTCAAATGCATACAGGTAATGTCTATTGAATGCGATTAACCCCATATTTCTCATGCGCCTTGCTGACAAGTATATGTAGGTGTCCAAGAAGAACCCAACTTCACCCATCTCCAGCAATCTTCTACCCATGAGACCATCTGCATTGATGTCATTTACTGCGAAACCTCCAGTCTTGTCAAAACAATCTTTTCTAACAACCAAAAAGTTTGTGCTGGTCGAGAACCTCTTGAGAGGTTTGGGAAACTTGGCGCAGAGATACCTAGCGAAGTTGTAGACGGCATATTCCAGCTTGCCGATTAACGGAGCATCATAGGGACATCCAGGACCTGTAAGTGCAATAAGGTCTGGATTCTCTTCAAACTTCTCGACTATTTTTCGAAACAAGCCCTCAGGAAAGATTATGTCAGCACATGTAAAAAGAAGAAACCTGCCCTTGGCAATTTTCGCTCCAATGTTTCTAGAAATGAACTCGCCATGCCCAGGCAGCACAACAACTTTTGCGTTGTGTTGACGAGCTATATCAGAGGTCTTATCTTTGCTTCCGCCATCCATTATCAATATTTCGCAATCCATCGCAGACTGAGTCTCAAGCGATTCAAGCAAAAGACTAATGTGGCCCCTTTCATTCAATGTAGGGATGATTACAGACACTTTAGGAGTACACCTGTCCAACACTTGTTCAACTACCTCAGTCATCGTCTCCCCCGAAGATGCCTTGCATGATTTTCCCACTACACTGTAAGCATTGTTTCTCGGTCAGTTATTATTTACTGCCAGCACATTCGCTTAAGATTATGATGTCCCATTTTATTGGAATTGCTCTATTCAGAAACCTCCAAAGAGAGAAGAAAACTCCTGAGTGATTCAGTCTTTCGAACTTACTTGTGGAAGGAATATACGGTATTGTTGACCCGGTCCTCTTAAGAATTTTGAATCCAATAGGTTCGAGAAGATTCTTCAGTTCGAGAAAGGTAAATTCGTGGATGTGCCCGCATTTTTCTGAAGAAATGAATTCGCCAAAAGTCAAAACCTTGTTTGGAGTTTGAACCAAGAGTCTGCCCTTAGGCTTCAGGACTCGCTTGATTTCAATCAAAACTTTTGTTGGATTTGCGAGGTGCTCTATGACCTCGCTCATCACTACGAAGTTGAAAGAATCGTTTTTGAATGGCAAATAATCAGCGTTAGTCAAGATAACATCGTTCTTGACATAGTTTCTTGCAGTTCTCAAAAACGCCAAACAGATGTCAACACCAACAGCGTCTCCAAGTCTACGCAATTCCCTCCCCCACCCACAACCGACATCTAAAATCTTTTCCGACCCCTCTGCAAACTCCATCGTTATGTTTCCTTTCTTTATCCAAGAGTAGGCATTTGCAGATGTGGCTTTTCTGAGATCTGTTTGCATTTCTTCAAGGTCACGTTTTTTGCGAAGAGTATATTTTTTGGTAACCCATTCGCGAACATCTGCCATCCTTCTATCACCCATCATTTGAAGCCAGTTTGCCCACTATTATCTGCATATTCTTGCGAAACATAGATTCATCATATTCGAAAGAACGCCCTTGCGCTGCGCCCGAAACTTCCATTCTCAGTTTTTCATCACTCATAACATTGTCAATGAGACGCGCCGCTTCTCTAATTGTTGTGTAAGAAAAACCATATTTTCCTTGGTTCTGATCAAGAATATCGACCCATGGTCCGCCTGACCTGTGAACTATAGGCACGCAACCTGCAGCCATGGCTTCAATGATTGATATACCAAAATGTTCAGAAGGCATGACATGAAGGTACACCTTTGCGCGAGTCAATAGTTCCACAAGTCTTGAACGTTGAATGTTAGGCATAAGAACTACGCGGTTCTCAACACCGCACTCTTTTGAAACTTTTCGAAGATCGGCGATCGTTCTGGTTGAGTATTCATCTGCGCCACCAACGATAACGAACTTTACATTTTGCGTATTTTTCGCTATTAACGGAATTCTGTAAAGACACCTTTTCGGCGTGAACTTTGAAACGGTAATAACGAGGTTTTCCGATTTCACATTCTTGTTCGCATATAATCGCACATCAACAGGAGGGTGCAGAACCAACGACTCTCTTTTCAAATATTCCCTTACTATTTTCTGGGTGAATTTCGAATTGGTCAAAAGGAAACTAGGATTGACCCTATCTAGAATTGATGTCACCAAGTCGTAGATTCGGCAATATATTGCCCACCTGACTGGTGACGAAAAAGCGGGGATTTGAGAATAGTCCAATGTAGCTCTCATGGGGAAATGAACATATGCGACATCAGCAATGGAGTTAACCATGTCTCCATAAGTGTTTATGACCAGATCGTGCTCTCTTCGAAGTTTGATCAGTCCTGCAACATATTTGGCATAAGCCAAAGCTAAAGTTGAAGTCTTTAGGAGATTGTGCCGTATCATAAGCGATTTCTGAAAGATCTCCCTGTCAGGTCTCACGAAGCCACCGAAAAATTGGTCTACTGAGGCCCAATCAGTTCCTTCAATTGTAAACAGTGTGACCTTATGGTTGCTCAATTTCAAGGCTTCAATGAAAGACAAACATAGTCTTTCTTCGCCACCTAAGAAGTTCAGAGACAGATGAGTGACGGCAACGTTCATCAATATCAACTATCGTTTGAGTCCTTTTGTTCTCTGCCGATATTTAGGGCTTAAGGTTCGCAGTGACAGAGAAGGATCGTCCCATTGTCTCTAGATGCTATCAGTTTGAACTGCGGTCGGGTCTCAAGAAGGGAAATGGCAAGCGACATGGTAATTGGATCAGTCTTGTTATCGACGAGCACATACTCAACCTTATCTACTGTCTGATTGGCAAAATCGATGACAATATCCCGAATCGTAGTGTTCAGATGTATGGTTGGCAAGACGTAGGCGTTGACTCTATAGGACACTTGAGGGAATATGTTGTTCTGCGTGAATATTGAAGCGTTAGCTGGCACCATACCTATGATTTCGTTCAAAGATCGTTCATGCTCTCCGAAATAGATTGATGCATAACCGGGAAAGAGAAAGCTCACAGATGTAAGCGGGCTTGCTGCAATCAGGAATATTATGTCAAATACTATGATCTTTTTGAGAGAACCGCGGATGCCCTTTAATCCGAATTTTAGGAAATCCTTTCTAAGACCGAGTATGGCGGCTGCGAAAATGAATGGAATTACGTAGGTTTCATAATGAAGACCCAACTTATGATGTGTCATTGTTTGTGACAAGAGAGAGAAGCCGAACCATGGAATGGTGGGTATAAGGGCGGATAGCGCTTTGAAAGAAGAGAATGCTAGAGGACCGAAGAGAAGTAACAGGTATAGCAGTTTTATGTGACCAGCATATTCCAGTGCTTGGATAAGCATTCAATGGCCTCAGAATGACCAGCAAGGGAATTTCCAACGGGTTCTTGGCTCCCAAGATCGTGAAGTTCGATGATCCTAGAAACTCTTCCATCACTGCCGGATTGGTAGGAAAGAAAGTATTGCGCTGCCAAACTGTAAACCAATATCAGATTACGCTCATCACCATCGTAGCCAGTGGTATGAGTATCTTCTTGTCAACAGGTCGTTGCTACTTGATTACGGAAACGATTGTCGATCTAAATCTCCAAGTGATATAGAGACCAATGAAAAACGTGGTTAACGCGGCATGTTCTTCGCACATAAGAGCGAGAGTGATGAATGTGAAGTAACGCGACAATTTTTCTTTCGTCATGTAGTATATGGCACATGCAAAGAACAAGAGGCATTCGCTTCCACAGTCTTAGTCGACTTGAGGTATTGAATGTCTGCTCTGATTGTTGGCATCTTTCTAATCTTGGACATCGAATTTCCGGTATGCATTCTAATAGCGCCCATTGCAAACATGGATACCCTGCTTTTTGTCAATGCCCGCAATGATTTCCTCGTCTAGGCATTTGTCCTTAACAGTCTCCTTTTGAACAATGATAAGAAACCGAAGCCGGCGAACCTGAAAAACGATCCTCATGTTAACTAACTATGTTATCAATTTGCGCTAGTTCGATATAATCGAGGTATATGTCGGCAGTGCTTGAAACATTGGTCGCTCTGACTTCAAAGTCAAAAAGAGGCTTTTCGAGGCATATCTGAAACGACTGAGGTATCCATTCTATTTTCTCTGCGGAAAGCCTGTCGGAGTAAGTCTTTGATGTAAGAATGTCGCGTCCATTATTGGAGCAAATGCTTAGCGTGAACACTTCACCAGTTCCGTTGATCTTTAGTCTTAGAGTCACATTGTATTTTCCAGGCGGTAATAGACTACGCGGGCCATACCAAAACATGGGGGAGTTGCCTTGAGCTCCGTTAAAATGCAGAACCATCCCGCTCGCAGAGCTACTATCATATGTGACTTCCCCACTATAAAGAGCAAGATCTGTATAATCATATCTGACAATGTACGGTGCCAGAATCATGGTGTTCCCGCGAAAGCTCTTTTTAAAAAGGACTACGCCATCGCCCGAAACATATGCTCCGAAATCAGGGTTATTCTGCATCAATTGGAAAACCACACTACTTGCGAACTGGTCTGTTTTGATGTCCAAGAGAACATAATCCACTTTTCCGAGGGTTTCATTTATGAAGTTGATACAGTCAGACCTCCTTCCAGCCCACAGGGGAGCTATAGTGGGTATGACATAAGCATTGATTCTGCTTGAAAAAACCACAAAAAGGTTATTAGAGGTCATAATCGAGGAATCAGACGGCACATATGCCGAGATCCTATGTATCAACAGTTCGTGTTGAGTCACTGGAGTTAAGCTGCTATTAGACACCATGGCAACGATAGGACTCAATGGTGACGAAATCGCAGAAGCGAGCAATCCAAAGGCAACGATCGCCATTAAAGGTTTTCTCAGTGCCCTCAATGGGAGTATTTGCGCATTCCCGACGGCATATACGGCTGCAACAAAGATAAACGCTATGACGTAGGCTGGGTACTGGAAGAAGATGGCATAGTAGGGTTGATAGTTAGAAAAGAGGCTATAGATAAACCACGGGGCAGCTGGCAAAAGGTACCTCGCCTTCAAGAAGGGCAAGAATGCTAGAGGGGCAAATAGAATCCCCACGTAGCTAACCTTCACCAGGAAATCGTAATAGAGAGCCAGAATCGCATTGGCAGGATGAAGGATTACGTGTAATGGAATCATTATTGGATCCGAAACTCCAAGGACACTCCAGTTTGACGAAGCCTTGAAGGTGGAAAGGAAAACAGGGTTTACCGGGAAGAATGTGTCCCGTACCCAGAGCGACAGCACATACCAAAGAACGGGAAGCACAACAGTGGCGATCAGAATCAACAAAGCCTTATCCTTAAAGCCCCCAATTCTGAGGGCTGACTTGGTTTGTTTTCTGTTTTGAAGGATTGCTAGTATTCCAATGAAGAAGACGACCATAGCGGCGTGTTCTTCACACATTAGCGCAAGAACATTGAAGAGAAGAAAGAATCTCCAATTTCGCTTCTCAAGAAAATACATGATTGAGAAGAAGAAGAGAGGCAGGAAGCTTTGAACGTGGAAGTCGAACCAGTTTATTCCTTGAAGTGGTGGATATAATAGGTAGATTGAAGCTATAGGGAGACTGAAAACTCTGTATTTCACAACATGCATCGAGAGCTTGTATAGTGGGATTGCTCCCAGCGCCAAGATGAATGATTGAATCATTAGAAGAGTCTGTGGGGTTGGATAAATCGCATAGAATGGCAAGACGAAGAAGAGAATTGGGCTGAAATGTGTCCCAAAAAAGCTTCCCGACGGATTAACAAGCAATTCAACAGTACTATAGAAGAACCGGCCATTGAACAGAGTGGTCCAAAATGATTGATTAAAAATTCCGAGATCCCAAGCGTAGGTTCTGAATCCACAATACTTCATTATCGTGAAGTAGGAAAAGACGATGGTGTAGAGGCTTACTCCTATCCCCAAGAGAAGCCATCCTGTCTCAACCTTGAATGTTCTGCGACTCAGAATTTTCTCAAAGTTTTCGAGGTTTATTCTTTTGAAGACCGATTTTTGTTTGTGCGTGTTCCTAACCCCGTTCTCCAACACTCTTTGAAATCTAGGTGTATCTTGAGGAGAATTGCTTTCTCGAAGAACAGGCCTAGCATCTACGACCGATAGACATTATGTAAGAAAGGAAATCCCTTATCTCATTTAGGGATAGTTTGGACTTTCCTTTCTTTCTATTGACAAAAGTTATAGGAACTTCTTTCAGTTTGAACCTTCGGAGGTTCGCCTGTCTTATGGTTTCTATTTGTATCTCGTAGGTTTGGCTGTGCAGATCGTTAATCATGCTTCTAACGACTCTGGTTGAGTAGCATCGCATTCCGCTCGTGTAATCATGAATCCCTGCGGCAATTCTGTATTTTGTGATCAGGTTTGCTATTTTGCTGATCGCTAGGCGCACGATACTCCAGTCTTGGGTGCTTCCTCCACGATAGTACCTGCTGCCAACTATAAGGTCATAGGCGTCATGCGTCGGGGCTATCAATCTTGGTATTTCCTTAGGATTGTGCGAATAGTCAGCATCCATCGTCACAATGCACTTAGGAGGATTTTGAAGTGATAAAAACACCCTAAACCCGTCAGTTATTGCAGTTCCAAGTCCTGACTTTCTAGGTCTTACAAGAAGCAACACGTTTTCGTATCTCTTCTGAAGAGCTCTTACTGTGTCAGCTGTCCGATCTGGGCTCGAATCATCTATGACGAGTATGGTAGTGTTCAGATTCAGGTTCTCGATTTCCTGAACTATTCGTTCAATATTCGCCACTTCACAGTATGTAGGGAGGATCACTCCGACATCTGAATCTATTCCAAGGTTCCCCTCTACTGGCGAACGTTTCATTGCTACTCTTCCCCTTCCGACGACAGCGTCCACTTACTAGTGCTTGCTATATAAAAGCTACTCTCCAACAAGCGTTTTCAAATTTTCCTCGTAAACCTCAGTTTTCGCCTGTAGTAGGCCAGCGGATGCCTAATTCCCTCGCACAAACCATCAGGGTTCACACAGATGCCATGTGTCTTCAACGTATCACATTTTGGTGGAAGGTAGCTTGTTCTTGATCCTTTCTCTCCCGCGATGTGTTCCACTTGGTAACGGGTCATTTTTTCGCTGAAATCCGAGAAGTTTCTGAATAATTCGATCACTTTCGCAGGTGACATTTCTACGTTAACGAGGAAGGAAGTAAGTGCGAATCTGCCCACGTGTGAGAGGTGTCTGCCAGAAGTGAATGCCTGATAGAGAGCGTTGATACATGGTGGAAATGCTGTCTGAACCATTTCTTTTGGAAAGCCTTCCATTTCTGCTTTCCCTATCTTCTCCAGAGATAGTTTCTTGATCTTTTCGGCGATCTCTGCGATCGTTGCTGGAAAGATTGGCTGCTCTCTAACCTGCAGTCGTTCTTCAATGTGTTTGCGGATTTCTTCGCAAAGCAGCCTCGCAGTCTCGCTCTTTGTCAGGTAAACATTCCCCTTCCCCAACAAACGGTTGACAAGTTTCCACTTTCCTTCGTGCATGCTCGATGTGTTTCTGACATAGTCTACGAAGCTTAACGAGAATTCGCAGGGCATGTCAGCACGATCATTAGCCACTAGTTTCCACCCAAAGTTCTCCGCAATCGCCATTATCTTCTCTTTGGGTTCAAGCGATAAATCAGCGTATACTTGTTTTGCCTCAGCTAATGCGTATCTCTTCTTAATGAATGAATTTTCGGTAGCAACTACAAGCATTGTTGCAACTGGAAATGAGAGAATCTCGACTTCCTCGTTTCGTTGCCTTCTACTCACTAGCGTGTATAGAATTGCCTCTTCAACCCTTTCCTCAGCGCGTTCAACAACATTCGCGAGGTCGGGATTTACCAAGTCCTCGATCTTCACGTCTAGTTTCTTAACGTGCTCTGTGGCTTCTTTGAGGAAAGGGTATTTTGCCAGGTCATTCAACGTGAATTTGCCAGTTACGCGTTGCATCTTGCTCTACACATTACTCGTTTTCGATTCTTGGAGCCAAGAAGAATGAGAGCCTTCCTTCTTTTGTTTGCTGGAAGTCAAGTTTTATCGGCATATCTGATGAGAACTCGATTGTTGCGATGTCAGATGTTGCGGATGCGGCTTTGACTATTTCAGCCAGGTAACTTAAGCTGAATGTTGCTTTTGACGGTTCTTTGACTTCCAAATCCAGAAGTGTGTCGCTTCCTTTTTGGATGGTTATGTTTGCGCCCATGAGGTCTCCAGCTGCGTTGAAGACGAGTTTTTCTGGATCGGCTTCGAGTCTCACATGATCGCTCACGAGCAGGGCATCTTCAATGGCTTGGCTTAAGCCTCCGGTTGTGGCTTTTGCTTTCACATTAAATGTGATCTTTGGTGTTGGGACTTCTTCCTCTGAGGCTTCAAGTGTAGGCATGGTGAAATTTCGCGCGTGTTTTCCAGCTATTTTTACTTGAAGCTTTCCAGTTTGCTCATCGAGCGATAGTTCCACCGTTTCGTCTTTGCCTGCTCTTTTTAGAAGCTTCAGAAGCTCAGTTACGTTAATGCACATCTTTGTGGGTGTGTCACATTGGTATTCTCCGAAGATTGTTTTTGGCCACTCGAAGTCTACCATGGCCACGCGGGAGGGGTCCATGGCCCTTAGTTTCAAGCTTTCGGGATCGATTTTGAACGTGGCTTCGTCGACGAGGATTGAGATCGATGTGATCATGTCTCTCAGGAGTTTAACGTCTGCTACTTTGAGTTTAAACATCGCTGTAACCTTCTTTATGATATTGCGTGACTTGTAGATAAAAGATTTCATTCAGCTAGGTTCGAATCCAATGAAAGGCCCGCCTTGTTTGATTTGCCGCAGTGTTCTGCACCTCATGGACCTTTCTTGATCCGGACATGATCTTCCGATAGTGCGCGATGCTTGGTTTGCTTATGTTGCCTGTATCTCAAGCGAGCTCTTTCAATGCTTAAGGCTCACATATTACCACATGGTAATTACCATACGGTAATAAGCGAGGCAAGCCCTCATGAAGTCAAGACTGAAGCTCATGCAAGATGGAAAAACAGTGTTTGAGATGCCCCTTTCTCCAGTAGATTGGCCGAAAGAGGACCTAGAAAACGAGTTCAAGGCAGCTGAAGAAGACTTTGACAAGTTCTCAAAGATCTTTGACGCTCTGTCACATGAAACACGCTTGAGAATGATGAAGCAATTGATCGAAGAAGAAAGCCAGACAATCAGTTTTGCAGGCTTCATGAAAGAACTGGATTTGAACCCGAAGATTGTCTGGGAGAACTCACGGAAACTCGAAGAAGGCGGACTTCTGGAAAAGACGAGCAGAGGAAAGTATAGCTGTTCAGATTTTGGGCGGACGGCATTCATGATGATGAGCCTCGCATTGCACCGTTTGATGGAGTCTGTTCAAGAGATCGAGGACGACAGGAGGTGAAGCACGTTGGCATTTAGTGATGATTTTGGCGATATGTTTGAAGACTTGGACACATTGAACAGAAGACTCATGAAAAGATTTCAGAAAGAAATAGACGAGATGTTCAGAGAAATAACAAGCGGGAAAATCAAAGGCGCCTGGGAAACCAGAGAAGTCAATGAGCCACAAGCAAAAGGCTTCATCATACAAGGCCGCTTTGGCTTCAACGAATCGCTAGAACCGATTGAACCGCTGAAACCACCAAGACGAAGACCATTGCCCGAGAATCCTTTCGAACTCTCAAAGAATGAAGCAAAAGACACACGGGAACAATTAACAGATATCTTCAACGAAGAAGACGCCACAAAAATCTATGTTGAATTGCCAGGAGAGGAAAAGGAAGACATACGATTGCGCTTCATAGAAGACGGTCTTGAAGTGAAAGCTAAGAACTTCCACAAGATCATAGAACTGCCAAGGAGCAACCTGGATACGAGTTCTCTAACATCTGAATGCAGAAACGGAGTACTCAAGATAACAATCCGAAAGAAGGAACGGTCTTACAAAGAGCACGCCGGACAAGAAAGAATGGTCTAACTAACACGTTCATGGCTTGCTGGTTGGAGGCCAGCAGCCATATTTGATTCCCAACTAATGTATCAAAAAAGAATAAAATCATTTATGAGTATTCTCTGAATGTGTAGCTGCACTTAGTGCATCGCAAGAACTGTGTCGAAGACTCATCCGCGCCTCTCGTCTGCACTTGCCAGACATAAGCCACGTTGTTGCCGCATTTGGGGCACTCGATCTTTACGGTGGGCAGTGTTCTCAGCTTCTGCTCCTCTTTGCTGATTACCGCAACGAGTTGCCGTGGGTTAGGCTGGACGGCTTTGATTGGTTTCGGCTCAATCTTGTCCGCTGCTTTCTTCTTGTAACCACATTTCAGACAGGTCATGACCAATGTCGCCTCTTTGCCGTTTTTCGCTTTCTTGGGCACAAGACGAGAACCACATTTTGGACAAAATTCCATAAGTTATTGCTCCGTTGTCGTTTGTTTTTCCTTGGCATAGTGTCTTTTAAACCTTTTCTTGTTGTCACAAAGGCCAAGGCTAAACGGCTTTGGTGCTTATTCCAGACGCAATCAAGTGTGCCACACGTAACGGTTCGGGAATGTCGCTTCGAGTAGAAGTCGCCTTCACGATTTTCCGCGCATCGTCCTCGAAGATGCCGCAAGCTTGCACATAGACCTTAGCACGCTTATTTCGCGTATTTACCATGAATGGTTTTCCAGTGCCTTTGATGGCCGCCCATCGCTCTTCGCTTTTCGGAAGGTTTTTCAGCGCGCTGTAGATTTCTGAAAAGTCAGGGTTTTCGCGTGTCACAGCTATGACAGGAAGTTTTGTTTTCGAATTGAGGTCTCTAATGTCAACGACATTGAAGCCCGCAAAAGTCACGCCATTGAGCATTATGACTCTCAGCTGCTTGTTGTGGGGTGAGTTAATAATCATAGAAGCTATCTTATTCGTGGCATCTAGTCCGTCCACTTCTACTCTTGTGTGCATCACACCGTCAAGCCAGTATCCGCCACGGAAAACAACGCCGACGATAGGCGCAAAACTTCTTGAATGAGGAATGAAGAATCCATCATCAACTCCTAAAACCCGAATTTCGGGCTTTATTACGCGAAACCTTTTGCAGGACAAGTAAGAACCCTCAAAGTCTTCACTGAACATGGGCTTCTATAGACTTATAAATGGATGCACGAACCAGTTGACATCATGCCTCTTGAAGTCTTGATCACCAGTTTTCTCACAATCTGCTTGGGGTGCTTCTTTTCAGTAAACTTGCTCAACATTCTGAAAGCGAATAGACACAATGGCCAAGAGGAACCATACGCAGAGGTTGAAGACCCTTCCGGTTTCATTGTGAGCATAGCTGCTCTTGGAACGCTACTGTACTTCGTTGAAGTCTGTTTCTATGTTTTTGTCATGTTGAGCAGCATTGTCTCTTCGCCAGAAGTTTTGCCATTAAGCATTCAGCTTCCCTTCTTAATCTACGTGCAGGTTCTGGGTCTAGCAATGACAGGTATGGGCTATTCTCTGCTCATCTGGAGCGTGATTGCTCGCGGGAGATACGCGACTTCGTGGAAAATGCGAGGTAACCATAGGCTTGTCACTTGGGGACCATACCGCTATGTGCGTCATCCGTCCTATTTCGGCTACTTCCTAATGTTCCTTGGATTCATAACCCTATGGCCAAACATAGTCACGCTCATACCATTAGCCGCCATTCCAGGGTACACCAGAGTTACTTTTCAAGAAGAGAAACTCTTGGAGCAGCGTTTCGGCGACGAATACAGAGAATATCAAAGAAGAACTGGGCGTTTTGTTCCCAAGTTTTAACAGCTAGTATGTGAATAAGACAGCAAAGCAGAGGCGTCCACCATTGAAGAAGACCATAAACGCTAGTTCTTTCCTAGTACCATACAAAAGCCTGACCGAAGTGCTTGAAGACCATAAACTCGCATCTCTCGGAGACACGTATGTAAACTTCGTTTATTCGTTGGCCTTATCTCAAAAGAATAGGAAACCTATAGGAGTCAAGGTCAAAGGCAGCATACTTGCTGAGGCGCTTAGAAGAGCAGGATTGAGAGAACATGTTTCGTCCAGTATGAGCTGCCATGATCTAGCTGATGCAGTCGAAGCGCTACTGGTTTATTCGTGGCTGAATGAGTGTGTTACGCTGGACGAAAGCGTGAGAATGCTTATGAGAAGTGAAGACCCAGTTGAAGGCTTAAGGCAGTTGCTTGAACGAATAAAGAGCAGAATCACGCTTTCTTGAGGGCTTTTTCGAGTTCTTTTCCAAATTCCTTGTTCAATTCGCGGGTTCTTGCGACAGCATGCTTCAGGATTTCCTCTGGTTTTGCGTTTCCTTTTGCGCGAACATAGACTATGGCCTTTGAAGTCATTGGGTGTGGAACGTCGTAGCCGGCCATTTCCACGTTTTCCTCTTCCGAAAATTTCTTCTGTAACAGATTACACAGAGTGTGTCCTACACCCTCGATTTCCAGTTTTAGCTCATTCGGCGTTCTCTTCAACACTCGCGCTTTCACCTAAATCCCCCCATTTGTGCTAACCAGCTCTTTCCCATAATCAAAAACTGTCTTTCTTTCCTCAATATTCCCGCACCGAGGACAGGACATGCCCTGCCTTTTTGAAACCAAACTGCCCCCACAATGCGAACAGAAAGCATAGATCACGCCTAAATCCGTATCCTTAGTAGATAAGTGATAAACTTGATTCTTTAAGCTAATAACCTTGGCGCGTATTATGTCGCCTGCCTTGCAAACGCTGAACATCGAGTCAACATATCGCAGATGGACATCGGAAATGTGAAGTACACCTGTAAACACTCCTGAAAGCAACTTGCCACCGATCTGAAATATGCGTACGGCTGCATTTTCCGATTGGACGTTTGAAACTTGTCCAACCACTGTGCTTCCGACTTTCGGAACTCTGATTTCGTGAACAACAGGATAAACTGAGACGCGGCGGCTTGCAAGGTCTCGAAGCGCGCGACCAACAACCATGGCGTAGATTACTCCATCTTTTACGAAAGTACCCGCGTCAGGCGTGAATTCTTCAATCACGCCCAATCGTTCACCCGGTAATACTAATTGACCAGTTTTTTGTTCGGTTGATTTTGAGTTCATACATGTTTCCCTTTTCGCTTTCTGCAAATAGGTGTGTGCCTTGATCCTCATCCAACATGAGTCCAAGCATTTGCCAAATCGACGTAGATGTAGTCCTCCATGCTTCTGAATAAACCTTTTGATTCGCTCTGCAATCACGTTTCAGAGGCTTTGATCCGATTCGTGTCAATAACGTACAAATCAACGATAAACTCATGCTTCATTTTTGTGTGAAAGCTGAACATATGCGGAATAGTCATAATCATAGCATAAACCGCTCTTACACTCCCACCATGTTCCTCAACGAACTTCTCTATAAAAGGAGAAGGAGCAGCCGACACAATTCCAGAGGCACTTGCTCCTGACTTCCCACGAACAATCTTGCCATCACAAGTGCTCTTGTGAAGCGAATAAGCAACGTTACTCGTTGCCATTGCTTTCTCCAGAAACTTTCTGTCCGCCCTTCGCACCTGTACACCATAAGGCGGGTTCTGCAGAACCGTATCAAACTGCCCACATACAACATCTATATCAGCTGCAACCCACTGCACTTTTCCCCTTAACCCTGTTCTGATCGAATTGCCAACAGCGACTCTCACCGCTGCTTTGTCCAAATCCACGCCCACAACTAGCTTTGCACCCAAGAAGGCTGCGCCCAAAGCCAGTCTTCCTGTACCACACCCCAAATCTAGAACAGACTTGCCAACTATATCTCCGTAAGTATAAGCGGCGACATAAAGCATCATAGCTGCAACGTCTGAGGGAATCGTGTATTGCTCGAGGTCAGGGCTTGGCGTCGGATGCGGCTTGGCTTGCGAAAGCAACCTTTCCAAGTCTAGTTTTCTAACAAGCCTTTTCTGCAAAAATCTTCCCAAGATAATTCGTCAACAACCACTGACATTTCGCGGACACTCAGGAGCGGCTTCCTAAAGCATGAAGCATCATCAACTGCCACTCTTGGACACGCCGTGTTCACATACGCGTCTATTGAAGGAAACTGCAAGATCAGGTCTGGCGCTACTTCCCGGACAGCGAGCAGAAGTACCTTCTTCCCGTTTCCTTCTAACTTCTCTTTGACTTGTAAAGCCTGTTCCAGTCTCATTTGCCCCGGCTTCAACCCAACCAGAATAGCGAAGGTCTTTGCTTTTCTAGCCTCTTCAATGATTGCCCATCGCTGTTTGACGATTTTCTCAGCTTCTTCATTAACTGAGAAAGCGGAATTATCATAGGGATCAGCAACTATCGTCGGTTTCGAGGTTGAAAGGGCTACGCCAACAGCATGAAACCTTCCGCCACCGACAAAAAGAAAGGCTTCAACGTCCTTTGCCACTGACCTTGCGTTACTATAATCGCAGCCTATAACTTGTCCAGGATATTCCAAGCGTCCAGCATCGCCTATCACAACCATTTTGCCTGCTCTTAGCAGAAGCTCTCTAACGTTATCAAGAGTTTGTACATGTTGAACTGTTGTCGTTAAACCGATTTTGCGCCATTTTTCAAGCAATGGTATAGCTTTTGCGACTGCGTCGTCCACTGGCAGAGTTGCTCTTGCCTCCACGTATACCGTTGGGACTCGCTCATGCTTTGACAGTTTTGAGTGCCCATAATGGATTATCAGATCTGCATTTAGACTTTCAGCTTCTGATGTCACAAGATCACATGCGCCATAACACGGATCTGCTGAGAACATGGGAACAGCACCTGTTTTCTCGATTGTGTTTGCCAAGTGTTGAGCTTCAGGTTTCAGCCCCTCTGGAAGTTGGACCAAAACGCGTTTAGCACCAAGTCTGAGAATCTCCTGTTTGATTCTTTCTTCCTCAAAATCGAATAGTCTCACTCTTGCACGACCAAGGAAATCGTTTTCAAGCGTTTTCTTTAATGGTCATAAAAGCAGGCATGCTACTCTTCTGTGCCGCTCCACCTAGGTGTCCATTCCCAGTCTTCTCTTGGCTTTCTATTAGTCCGTCCGAGTGACCTTCCTCTTTGTGCTGCAAGTTCTTCCAGCATTATTTTCCGTTCGATACTTGCGACGAGCTTCTTGGTTGAGACAACAACATCATTGTTAACTGAGATACTATCTATTCCAGCCTTTACGAGGAACTCGGCGAAGTCTGGGAGGTTTGAAGGACCTTCTCCACAAATCGAGACAGTGCATCCATGCTCATGAGCTACATTGATTAAGTGAGCGAGTATTCTCTTCACAGCAGGATCTCTTTCGTCGAAATAACCCATCTGTCCCAGCCGCTCCGAGTCTCTGTCAATCATGAGTATTCCTTGGGTCATGTCGTTCGAACCTATTGAAAAACCGTCACAAAGCTTGGAAAACTCGTCTGCAAGTATGGCAATTGAAGGCGTTTCCGCCATGAACCATATCTTGAAGTCTCGCGACCTTTCCAAGCCTTCTTCCTGCATGATCTTTAAGACTTTCTCTGCTTCCCACAGCGTACGTACGACAGGGAGCATTACCCACACGTTTTTGAGACCCCACTCCCTACGGCACTTTTGGATGGCTTGGCATTCAAGTCTGAATGCCTTTTCATACCATTGGCTTATGTAGCGGCTGCATCCTCGCCATCCAAGCATCGGATTGGCTTCGACTATCTCGTATTTTTCGCCGCCTTTCAACTCTCTATATTCGTTTGTTTTGAAATCGCTGAAACGTACTACAACTGGGCGAGGCTGCACTGCTCTAGCAACAGTAGCTATTCCATCTGCAAGCTTATCTACGAACCTTTGCCCTTGATTTGTCTCCACAAACAACATCGGGTGCTCGCCTATGTAGCTGGCTAGGATAAATTCAGTACGCATCAGTCCTATTCCTTCGAATGGCAGGTTCTTGTATTCTTCGACCTTTTCAGGGACGCCCAAATTCATGTAGATCTTGGTCGCTGTCACAGGGACTGACTGGAAAACGCCACCATTAACCGCGGAGCCTGCCACTGCTCCGGCTGCAGACGAAAGTTGCTCCGTCAAAGTTGAAAGCACGCCTTCGTAAACAATGCCACTTCTGGAATCGACTGTGTATTCCTCTCCAGTGATCATGAGCTTCGTTCCGTTTTCGGTACCGACAACGCATGGAATGCCCAGTTCGCGGCTGACAATAGCTGCGTGACATGTTACACCACCCTTGTCGGTTACTATAGCTCCTGCGAGCTTCATGAAGGGCACATAGTCGGGGTTAGTCATGGCTGTAACCAGTATGTCGCCTTTTCGCATCACTTTTGCAGCTTCTTCAGGATCTGTCACGATTTTTGCTTTGCCTACGCCAAAACCTCTTTTCCCAGCTGCAATTCCCCTAACAATGACTTTTAACGCTTCAGTTGATTTCAACTTTTCACTCTCACCTCTCAATATTGCTTCCGGAGTCTTCTGCGCCCAAACAGTTTCAGGCCGCGACTGCACTATGAACATGTTACTAGGAAAGGGTACATCCCTATCAATCGCCCACTCGATGTCTTGAGGCGTCCCATAGTGCTGTTCAATCCGCTTGGCCAGTTCTGCAAGGTGGATTATTTCCTCATCGCTTATGCAAGGTTGATCTTGCCTATCGACAGGAACCCCCCGATGCACCGTCTTGCCCGTGTTTGGGTCACGAATATACTGTAACGTTTTCTTGGCCAAGCGCCTCTCAACAATGCTCATGGTCTTCTTACTAACAACAAAATCGTCAGGCGTGACCGCGCCTGAAACAACAGCTTCACCCAACCCATAATTACCTTCAATAACAATCTGGCTATTATCACCAGAAACAGGATTTATAGTAAACATAACACCCGCAGCTCTGGAATTCACCATTTTCTGAACGCCGACGCTTATGAAGACCTTCTCATGAACGAATCCTTTTTCGGTGCGGTAAAAAATAGCTCGTGGCGTAAAGAGACTTGACCAGCACTTCACAGTTGTCTCCAAAACCTCAGCTACACCTCTAACATTCAGAAAAGTCTCCTGCTGCCCAGCGAAGGACGCATCAGCCAAGTCTTCAGCAGTCGCACTAGATCTTACAGCAACAAAGACATCTTGTATGCCAAGTTTTCCGCAAAGTTCTTCGTATGTAGATCTAATAGCGTTTTCAATGTCCTTCGGCATTGGTGTTGCCTCAATCAACTCTCGAATCTTCTTAGAGGCAGTTGCGTAAAGCTTTGGCTCATTCGGGTTGGTGATTGTGTCTTTTATGATTTCATAGATTTTTGAAGATATTCCAGTCTCTTGTATGAATCTCTTGTACGAAAAAGCAGTTATGGCGAAGCCAGGTGGAACATGTATGCCAGCATTTGTTAACTCACCCAAATTGGCGTTTTTGCCACCGACAGACGGAATGTCTGTCTTCCTCAAATTCTCAAACCATAAAACTAGATCTTCTCGCATTTCAGCCAACTAAATTCGCCTCTTCCTTTTGCAGTTTATCGATGGTGACCCTGCAGGGAATCGGAAGTTTGGCAGATCCCCGTTTCAGAGCTTCTTTTGCTGTTTCAACGCCTTCCTTATTCACGTGAATTGTTATTATCGTTTGATTTGGCTTCACGCGAGCTGCTGTTCCAATAGGTTTCCCAAACGAACCACGCATGCCTTGTTGAAGACGGTCCGCATGAGCACCAAATATCATCTTGTTCTCCCTGAGAATTACATGTGGGAAAGGCAGAACATCCAAACGATAATTATTCACAAGTTTGTCCACCACAATACGATTTGCTGCTATGCGGGCGGCTTCTAATGAGACATGGCGAATCTGAGCTGGCTCTAAAGCAATAAGCTTAACTTCATATTCAAAGTGTGACTTGGTGTCGCCCATTGTGAATTTCGTTATTTTAGAAGCTGGAAAACCTTTTGCAAACTCTTTTCTCGTGTATGCTTGACCTTTAACAGGTCTGTAATTCTTTGCTTTCACGCAACATTCCTCTTCAGCATACCAATGCCGTTCTATTTAAACATTCTAGGAGCAAACTTAACCATAATTTTTGGAATGACTGATTTGCTTTTTGATTCGATAATACATATTCAGAATCAACAAATTGCCTAGTGCAACAATCCAAGTGAACCAACTGTCTTGATCTACTGGAATACTAAAATATCGGACCAGAATACTAGCAATTGCCACTCACATGACGGCCAAAGCGTAGTTCTGTATGATCGAAATGTCAAACCCCACAATAACTAGTTACGTATTTGTTCCAGGAAAGAATTGGCAGCTTTCTCTAGCGGAGCTCTCATCATTCCTTGAAGCGAGAGAATACAATTCCAGAATTACAGACCTTTCAAAGTCTCACTTTGTTATCGCTGGAGAGGAATCTCTGGAAGGTTCTTGTATCAATGAGCTTGGAGGATTTATGAAGATCGGCAGAGTCATAACATCTATTCCTTCACGGATTGTTGCTGAAGCTTTCATTCATATGAAGAAAGAAGCTCAGATAGAGATTGAATCAAAACTCTCCTCAGATCTAGTCTTCCAGAAAATTTTCAAGACAGCGGGAAACTGTGTATTCGGAGTCAGCCTGTACTTTGAGAATCCGGTTTTCCACCGAATTTCCAAGAGAACCCAAAGATTCTTAGGAAGTCATTTCAAGAAGGATTTTGCGGCTCACGGCATAAGAGCTAGGTTCATGGGTTTCCCTAAAAACAGGAAACTACCGCAACTGACTCACGTAGAGGTATTGAAGAAAGGCTTGGTTGAAAAGAGTGCAGAGATATTATGCTGCATAGGCGAGGAACAAACCGTAGTCGCAAACACCATCGCTGTGCACAATCCCTTCGAATTTCAAAAGAGGGACATTGATAGACCTATTCAACGCAAGATCTTCTCAATACCTCCAAGATTGGCTAAAATAATGGTAAATCTCTCTTCATGTTCCCCCGGCAAAGTCTTATTGGATCCTTTTTGTGGGGTAGGGACGATTTTACAAGAAGCTGTTCTGGCGAAAGCACAGACAATAGGGATCGATATGAATCCGTGGTGTGTCGAGGCCTCCCGTAGAAATCTTGATTGGCTAAAAAGTGAGTATAACCTAGCAAACGCAAAATACACAGTCATGTTTGGGGATTCGCGCAACTTGACGAAACAAATAGGTAGGGAGACAGTTGATTGCGTCGCAACTGAGCCTGATTTGGGACCGGCCTTACGCCATGTTCCGACTGTAAGTCATGCGAGTGGGATAGTCGATGAATTGAAGCCATTATATTTTGATTTTCTAGAGGAAGCGTACAAGGTTTTGAAGTGTGGAGGTAGACTGGTTTTTGTGGCACCTTACATTAGGACACGCAGCGGAGAATTCATTACTTTGAACATTGAGGAAAGAGCTAGATGTCTAGGCTTCAAGACAGTTTCTCCCTTTAAGAAGGACTTTTTTGCCGAAGGAAATCGGTTAGCTGGAAGCTTGATTGAGACGTCGTGTTTTGTTGATATCGAGAAAAGACATAAGATCGGCAGGAAAATTCACATTCTTCAAAAATGAGCTATTCACAGTTGCAGTCTTTTATTTCTAAACCATGTTCTTGCCAGTTCATCGTAGTTCGAGAAGACTTTCTTCATGATTGAAATGTACATTTGCATTTCTTCATCTGTCAAGTATTGGAACTGGTACTCTCCACTGTAAGGGGACGGTTCGCCTTCTCTTGTCACAAACTCGATATGCATGAACGGGTCTCCACGCTTGATTGTGATCGGGCAACGGTCATTACTCAAGTTTACAAGTTCAAGGGCAAGTCTGCCAGTGAATCCGCTGTGGACTTTGGCCGCGTTCAAGAAAGATAGCCCCATTCGTCCGTACTTGCTTTTGGCAGTTAAATGTGCGACCATGTCGGGCGGGATGAAAACAATCTCGTGAGTTATTAGGTTTTTATGCTCAAGATAATTCAGTGTTGTTTCTTCTTTGACCGTTAGAATGTAACCGTCTCCGTCCAGCAAGTTGTAGTCGTACGGATATATGCACTTGTGGTTTTCAATTAACTGTTTGAGTTTGTCCTTGCCCAAGACACACAAAGTTGAGACCCCTATCGCTTTTCTAGCATTACTGAACCTCTCACGTTATATACTTTTTCAGAAAGAATTATGGAAAGAAGGGAAGCGTCATACGCTGTAAGCTTTGCAAGAAGCAAGGAGTCTACAAATGCAGTGTTTGCGGGAGAACAGTATGCAATGAACATGCGCGATTGCGGACTAATTGCCCATCATGCATAACGAAACCGAAGATAGATTACACTATCTGTAGGGTGAAATCGGAGAGGGAAAAAAACGACTATTCGGAGATTAGTCAAGCAGTTTTGGGGAGAAACTGAGCAATTGACATTTGACAGAACGTTCGATGTTGCTGAACTATCAGCATACGTCGCAAAAGCACATGACGAGATTGTTGGATTCATATCTTTCGCAGAAGACAATGATTCTCTAATTGTTGTGGCAACGGCAGTGAAGCCCAAGTATCAAGGTTCTGGAGTTGGAAAAAGTCTAATCCGAAAAGTTGAAGCAGAAGCTAGAAAAACGGGCAAGAAGACACTGCGGGTTTCAACCTCAAATGACGACTTGCCAGCGCTAGCGTTTTATCAATCGACCGGGTTCCGGATTTATGAAATAAAACCAAATGCCATTGCAGAAAAGCATGGTGAGATCTTGAGTGGCATAAGTGGATTACTTATAAAAGATGAAATAAGACTGCGAAAAGCTCTTTGACGATATAGGACTCAAGATCGGCAATGTTTTGCTTCCAACAGTGCTAGAGTTTCAAAGAAGGGCAATTCGAATTTGGCAGCGACTTTTACGTTAAACCCGCCTTCTCTGAACTTCAGCAATGTCGCATCAATGCCAGTGACAGTTGACAGCATTAAGAGAACTCGTCCAGCTTCTTTCAAATGTTCAGATGTATTAAGAACGAAGCGATCGATGACTTGTCTTCCAGTCTTTCCGCCGTTCCAAGCGCGTTCAAGCCAAGAGCTACTCTCAAATGGTTCTTCAGGCAAGTAAGGAGCATTGAAAATAATCAAGTCAAATTGCTCCCTTGATCTTAACGGTGTGAAAAGATCTCCCTGTACGAAAGACAATTTGTCTTCAACAACGTTGGCTTCCGCATTTTCTTTTGCGTAACGGATAGCATATGGGTTTATGTCAATTGCAACAACTCTCGACGCTTTCTCTGCAGCGACAACACTCAGAATACCGCACCCCGTGCCCATATCAAGGACATATTCATCGCGTTTGACCCTCATGTTTTCAGCAAAGAAGAACGAATCCTCTGCGGGTTCATAGACTTTCGTTCCAACATCAAACACGTAATCGGCGAAGAAGACTTTCTTACTATGCAAGGGCATTTGCCAAGGCTCCGAAGTCCTCAGGCTGCAACTCTCTCACTCGTTTGTCGCTGAAAGGGATTCTCGCAACACAAGCCATGGCTTCTTCAGGGTTCTTTGCAAGTATTCCTTTGAGGAATGGTAAGATAGCGTTTCTGGTCTTTCTATTACGTTGAGTGAAGACTGATTGAGTAAGCTTGGTGAACAATGAGGTGTTTTTCAATGAGAACGGTGGCGGCTGTTTGGGACTTAGGCGAATTATGATAGAATCCACTTTTGGCTGGGGATAAAACTTCGCTTTTGGAATGTCATCTAGAAGTTCACACTTTGAATAATAGTAGGCAAGAACCGTCAACCATCCATAATTCTCGCTTCCAACAGAAGCTACAAGTCGATCTGCAAACTCTTTTTGAAAAACTAGCACTCCACTATCGAAATTTTTGCTGAAAAGCCATAAGAGTAATTGCGAAGAGATCCCATATGGTGGAACGGAAACGATCTTGTTGAACTTCGGAACTTGTGTTTTGAGCACATTGCCATGAACTATTCTGACATTAGGCGTGTCTCTAAGCTCTTCGTGCAAGATCTTCACTAGCTTATCATCTATCTCTACAGCCACGACGCTTCTACATTTGCTCGCAAGGGAACGCGTCAGAAAACCCAAGCCTGCGCCAATGTCGATAACGACATCTTTCTTGTCTAACGAAGCATAATCGCTTATTGTTTGGAGTATTGAAGGTTCGATCATGAAGTTCTGTCCTAGAAGCCTGTTCGGAAGAATCTGATTTGCTCGAAGCAGAAACTTCGTTTTTGCCAGAAGGCTCAAGTCACTTCGTGAAATATTAGTCACGCTATTGAACTCTCGTAAATAGCCGATACTTGCTGTCGCCAGCCAGTTCCTCCAAGACTCTTTTGGTTATTAGTTTGACTGGGCTAGGCAGTTCAGTGCGCTTTTGCAGATCGCCATAGTTCTCGAAGGGTTTTCTTTCACGTTCATTTATGACCTGCCACATGTACTTTTTTCCAATGCCAGGAATCAGCTCTAGTGCATGCATTCGCGGCGTCACGGCTCTTGAATTGTTGAAAAAGTCCACGAACCGTCTTTCACGACTTAGCACAATCCTATTGATCACTGTTGGAAGCTCCGTCTTGGCTGCGGCAGTTAGCTCCTCATATCCTATTCGTCCGATTATGTAGGTGATTTCTTCACGTGATTCTTTTCCCACGTAGACGCGGTCATGAGGTTTGAGCGTTACGCCGTCTTTGACTAGTGCTTCGAGAAGTGTGAAGAATTCTTCCCCTACCAACTGAACCAGAGCCCCAGCTCTGTATCCCGCCTTTCCCTGAGGGCGAAGGCCCGGTCGGCCATGCGATAGGAAATCTAGAATGTAAGCGTACTCTTCGTAACGCTTCTCCATCATAGTCATGTTCACCCTTATCTTGCGTTCTTATTGCTTAAAAAATAGTTGCTAAGTCTGGGAAGGGCTACTTCAGTTTTCTATGTTCATCCAAAAGGCTTATGATTGCTTTTAATGTTGACACATCAATAATTTTGCGGCCGCCAGCAAGGAAAACACGCAACTCATCAACAGTTCTTGGCATACAGTTGACAACTTGGATAGCTTCATTTTCGTCTAGCCCAAATTCATTTACAAGCCTCTCCACGATTTTGTCAGCTGCATCAGCGTCGACTTTGGCAAATTTGGCTACATAGTCTAATGTGCGGCGCTGCAACTGATCAAGATTTTCTTCGCCTATAGAATCAAGTGTCTTTTTTACGTTTGGAAGCGTAAGTTTCCTTTCTGTTGCAGTTTCTTTTGACATTCTAATCACTTCTGACTGGTTCCAAATGTTCAGGCCTGACAACGATTTCCTTGACTGCATCTCCTTGAGACACGCTTACGACGTAGCTTCGTCCACGTTTTTGGATTATTGTGCCGATCTTGCCGTGAAAGCGTCTATGTGGCATTCCTTTTTGGATGCTTGAGTCTATCCTCACAGTTACATGGTTTCCAGGCTGGTATTCCTGTAGCAGTTTGCTCAGACTGAGTTTTCCATGCATTCTCGGTCCCTTTTTTAGCAAGTGCCGTGTGCCTGATCGATAACCTTTTGATCCTTTCATTTTTCCACCTCTTTAGTCTTCCATAATAACTCTCAAAACGTCAAGCTTCATAGGCTTCGCTTTGTTTTTGAGAATCTCTGAGATGCTGGGTGTCGTTCTTCCGCCATCTCCCGTAACCAGCTCCTTAACATAAAGTCCTCCTTGGCAACGTATTTTCATCTCAGCTTTTCTAGGTGACAATTTCTTTACATTCACGTCGTATATGTACTTTTCTCGCGTCAAGTCCGCACGTCTGTGAACCACACGAACGGGCGTTTTCTGAGCGATCAACATATTCTTTAGCTTCTTCTCAAGTAACCGCATGTCCTTATCTTTAATCGTGTTTTCAAACTCTATCAGCACACGATATTCTTTCTGGGCAGCTTCTCCTTTTTTCAGTCGTCTTACGACGTCTTTGTCTGCAAAACGCAAGCTTGAAATTTGGACCTTGCCCTTACCAAAATTGTTGGTAGCCCTTTCAAGTTTTTTAAGATCTACAAACCTTTTTTGGGGTTTGGTGATTTCAAGTACGAAGGGTCTGCCCGTGCCGAGCATTCGAGCATCAATGTCTTCTCTTCCAGAGGCGTGAAACGATGATTTCATACCGTATGTGACTTCTAGGAAGGGCTTTGCGATGATTTCCTCCACCGATTCTGGATACATTTTTCCAGTCCAGTTACATTTCTCACAGCCTCTTCCGCGGCAAATGGAACAGAACCACTTTGACTGCGGTATGCCCCTGACCAGCTTCTTGTATCTTCCAGCAATAAACAGTGGATTGATTTGAAGGTTTACTATGTCAGCGTATGGGTTTACGAGCACAACTATTTCAGGTCTTAGAAAGTCAACAGGCTTTCCAATCAATTCGGCGACCTTTTTCCCTATCGATCGTCCAAATTCATTGCGCATGTTTTCGCCGTAGGCTACTCCAAACTCTGATTTGAACTCGTCTTCACGCTCCTCAACTTTCTTGGGCAGTTCCGTCCCGACTAAGAAATTGTGATACTCATATGGAGCGAGAATGTTGACGGCTTTCTGGGCGAAGCTCTCAGTGGCTTCAAGTTTACCTTCGCAAAGGAAGCATATTCTCTGAGTGAATTCTACTCGAACACGTTTCTTGGCTTTTCTCAGTAATTCTCGTGCTATTTCTGAGAACCCGTTGGTCGCCAAGACTTTGAGAGTTCTAACTGCTTCGGTATCTTTTGAGAGTGCGGCGTGAGCTCTTAGCGTCAGAACCATTTTTATGGCATTTCCTCTAGTGCCATTCTCAATTCCGTGACCAAGCAGGGCAAATTGCCTTCCTAGACAATGGTCACACAGTGGGTGCCGTTCAAGCATCGTCAATGCTTCTTGCAGAATATCCAAGCATGTTTCCCCTTGATTTGAACTTGACTCAGCCTAGGTCGACAGGCATGCCTTTCCCGAAGAAAGGCAGTTTCTTCTTTCTTCGAAAGGTTTTGAGCATCCGACGCATCATCACATACTGTTTTAGAAGCTCTTTCACTTCTTTTTCACTGGTTCCTGAACCTCTTGCTACTCTCTTCATCCTTGAAGAATTGAATATCTTGGGATTATCCTTCTCTTGCGGAGTCATTGACTGGATCATTACGCGCCATTTTTCAAGCCGATCTTCAGCCGTGTTAAGCATCTCTTCAGGTATGTTGTAAGACATGCCTGGAAGCATCTTCAAGAGTTTGCGAAACGTGCCCATTCCTTTTACGGCTTCGAACTGTTCGTACATGTCGGTCAAAGTGAATTTTCCGCTTAGTATCGCCTTGGCTTTCTTCTCTGGAACTTTTACTTCGGCTTCTCGCACCTTGTCAAGAAGAGTCTCGAGATCACCCATGCCTAGAAGTCTTCCCACAAACCTTGATGGAACAAATGGTTCAATGTCTTCCACTTTTTCGCCTGTCCCGATGAACTTTATGGGAGCCCCTGTGGCCGCAACCGCTGATAATGCTCCGCCGCCGCGTGCTGAACCATCCAGTTTTGTCACAAGGATTGAACCTATTGGTGTGGCTTCGTTGAAGGCTTTTGCTTGAACTAGGGCTTGTTGCCCGATTGTGCCGTCTATCACGAGCATGACCTCATCAGGTTTTATGTTTTTTTCGAGTGCCTTCATTTCTTTGATCAGTTCTTGCTCCCCTTTGTGACGGCCCGAAGTATCAATGATAACAATATCTTTGTCAGTAAACTGTTTCAATCCTTCATTAACTACTTTGAGAGAATCTTTGGCTTTCGGATCACCATAAAGTGGCACGTTTATTCTATTAGCTAACTGTTGAAGTTGTGCGTAGGCTCCCGGTCGAAACGTGTCAGCACAGATCAATGCAGGTTTCATCCCTCTTTTTTGAAAGTATCGGGCAAGTTTTGCACCGTTCGTTGTTTTCCCTGAGCCTTGGATACCTACTAGCATAATCGTCTTCCTTTTGCCTGGTTCTATCTTGACAGGAACAGGTTTTTCGCCCAGAAAGCGAGTTAGTTCCTCGTAGACCACTTTTATTATGTGTTCACGTCTGGAAACCCCTGGGGGAACCTTTTCGTTCAGTGCCCTTTCCTCTATCCTTTTTGAGATTTCAAGAACAAGCTTAACGTTCACGTCTGCTTGGAGCAGAGCTCTCTGTATGTCTTGAACGAGTTCCTTGACTGTGGCCTCATCTACAACCGAGGCTTTGAAGACTTTTTTTATTGCTTCGTAAAGAGATGAACCCAAGCGTTCTAAGGCCATAATTTTCTCTTGTTCTAGAGTTCGTACGGCTTTAAATAAGTATTCGCTGTTTTCCTGTTGCCATACATAAAGTTTTTACACGATACAAGACTGTAAGTGTTTGAGGGCTAGATTTGAGCGAGACTAGAATCGTGGAGAAGAAACAAATCCCATCTGGTGCACTGATGCTTTTCGGTTTCCCAGACGCTGGTTTGGTTGGGGTAATCGCTGCATCTCATTTGATTGACGAGTTAGGCTTGGAAGAAGTGGCTTATTTGGATTCACGGTTGCTGCCACCAATTGTCGTTTTACATGAGGGAGTACCACACTCTCCAATAAGGATCTTTGGAAACGACAAAATTCTTCTAGCTGCTTCAGAAACCCCGATTTCTGCTGACATAATCTACCAGGTTATGGACGGCTTGATTGAATGGGGACAGAGTAAGAAAGCTAGGATGATGATCTCGTTGAACGGTATTCCTATCGAGGACAGGCAGGACGCAAAAGAGTTGAAAGTATTCGCAGCTGGGTCAAGTCCTGAGATTCTTAAGATGGTTCAAGACAAGGGTGTCGAAGGTCTTATGGAGGGTTACATGGTTGGTCCGCAAGCGATTATGCTGATGCGCTGTTCGCAAATAGGTTTACCAGCAGTAACTTTGCTCGCACAATGTTTTCTTAATTATCCGGATCCAGAAGCCGCGGCAGAGATATTGAAAAGTTTAGCGAAGGTTACTGGGATAAAGGTTGATGTCGCGAAACTCTTGGAGAAAGGCGAAGAGATCAGACTGAAAGCTAGAGATGTGATGAAACGTACGCGGGAAGAAATGGTCAAAATGAAAAAAGGACAGGAATATGATATCCCTGTTTACGTTTCCTAAGGAGGAGAATCGTCTTGTCGATTGAAAGAAAGCATGTAATCTCTGAGATTGTGGACAGATATTTTGAGGAGTTGGAACACGAGTTCGAACATTGGGGAAGGAGGCAGGTGGATAGACCGAGCTGGAACCAGAGGAATTGCACAATTGAGCCGCTTCACGACATGAAAATAACACCCACTGAAGTCATAGTGACAGTTGATTTGCCTTTGACTTTTGAAAACAAAGTTCAGGTTAAACCTTTGGATGAAAACACACTTGAGATATCGGCTGAGATGAAGAGGAAAGTTCGGTTTTCAGAACTGGGCATAACTCATTGTGAAGGCGAATTTCAGAAGCTACATTGCCATTCACGAGTGCCCGTGCCCGTGCGAATGAGCAAAATGAAAATAAGATTCAAGAAGGGAATATTGGAAGTTCACCTACCGCGTAAACGAAGATTGAGCACAAAATAGCAAACAATCGATGTAGAATAAACCTCAAGTTCACATTATCTTAGCATTGAACAATCGCTATTTTTATAGTTACCATGCTGAAGCCTCAGCCCCATAACATATTCTTCACTAGTCAGACGGCTCTTCTTGCATCATTGGCTTCAAAACACCATAGGGCGGACACTGAAATAAATCTTTGATAACGACCCTCATCAACCAGGATTTGCTCCTCAGAACCAAGAGGGGAGTTAATTATCAAGCATCAAGCCCATCGCAAGTTCCTGATGATATTGCTTGTCTTCGCCAAAATACGAATCTCTCAAAAACCTTCAATCTTGAACCCAAGCTTCTCATAGAGATGAACCGCGCGCTTATTATCGGCGAAGACATGCAAGACTATTCTATGCATCCCGTCCTTCTTCGCAAGTTGCAGAAGCTTGATAAGCATAACGGTTCCCAACCCCACATCTTGGAAGTCTTGATGAACGTAGATGAGTAAATCACCTGTTACCTTTCTGCGAGAATGAGGAAAAATGAAAATCTGAGAATGCCCAACTATTCTGTTCTGAAACAGGGCCACTATGGAGATCAGGTTTTGCAGGTTACTAAGCCAGCCCTTCTCAATTCTTTCTCGCATAGGGCGGCATCCCCCAACGCATGGCCTCATCCGACAACGATTCATACGTTTGAAAAAGCTTCTCTTTGTCTGCAAGCGCAAACTTCTTTATCAGAATAGTTTCGCCGTTTTCTAATTTGACCGTGTCCAATGGTATGGCCTCTAATGGTAACGAGAAAGGCTTAATGAAAACAGTTTAACTGCTTCTCAGTCTACTTGGCTCTAACGATCTTCATCTTGCCCATGATATTCCAATACTCGATCTCAACGCCGGCCACGAGTTTCGCTTTAAGCTCTGCATCTTCGGGATAAGGAGCATCCGAGTACTCGTAGGTTTCCAAGTCCATTATCTGAATCCCATTGGGAGTAACTGCGAAAACTTGGCCGGTCCTTTTGTCAATTATAGGCACTTCGGCGTTAGATGCCACAGGCTTCACAAACTGTCGCTTCACACCGTCAAAAACACCTACACCCACGATCCTTGCTTTAGCCGACCCATGTTTGCCTGGTTTCGACTTTGTAATGTCAACTATGTGGCATGGTTCACCTTCAATCATCATGTATCCGCCAACACGTAGTTCCCCAACATCAACAGGTTTGCTCATTCACTCACCAGCTTTTTGCAAGCGCCTATCTATAGCCCAATTCAAACAACATCCATATATAGATTAAGGTGCCGCTAATACCGTGAACGGTGAAGATTTTGTTCAAGACCGTGGGCATCGCCGCTCGTTATGATAGGAAAAGAGCCATAAAACTTGCAGAGGAACTTGTGCAACATCTGCAAGGCAAAGGTTTGGAGGTGTACGTGGAGAATACGTTAGCCAAAATGGTGCAAACGGGCGAAATGGTCCCTCTGGAACGAATGAAAACTGACTTGATAATAACGATTGGTGGAGACGGAACAATCCTGAGAACGTGTGTTTCAATCCCAAAGCCAGAGCCGCCGATACTTGCCATAAACATGGGGATAAGAGGTTTCCTCACCGAAGTCGAACCAAAACTGGCCTTCACTGCAGTAGACAAATGTCTCAACGGCGATTATGTAATTGAGAAATGTATGAAGCTAACCACAAGGGCAGATGGATCAAAGTTTCCTGACGCCTTGAACGAAGTTCTGATTACACATGATGAACCAGCCAAGTTGCTCTATACACGAATTCTAAAAGACAACAAACCAATTCTAACTTGCCAAGCAGACTCGCTACTCATATCCACACAAACAGGATCCACGGGCTACTCGCTATCAGCAGGGGGACCCGTCTTAGACCCTAGCGTAGACGCTTTCGTTCTAACCCCGATATGTCCATTAACTGATTTTCGATCGGTGGTCTTTCCAGGAAACTCAAGTCTCACAGTCGAGGTCCTCAGACCAAACAAAATGCTGGTCTTGATCGATGGACAATTCAATAGGCTCATAAGCTCAAAACTTCCAACAGTAACGGTCACACGTTCAAAGAACGAGACCTCATTCATAAGGTTCACCGATAACTTCTATAATCGCTTGAGGAGCAGGCTTCTTTTCAAGGGCATGAGGTGAGAAGACCCCGTGGACAACACCTTGAAAAAAGCAGTGGTCTTGGACACGTCTGCTTTGATAGCTGGTTTTGATCCCCTTTCAATAGAGGGGGAACACTACACTGTTCCAAAGGTCAAAGACGAAATAGCAGAAAATTCCATGCCAGATATCAGATTCAAAATAGCGGTTGAAAATGGAAAGCTCAGGGTTAGGATACCAAACGAAATATCACTGAGCAAGATTAAAGCTTCAGCAACAGTCGTCGGAGACACATTTTTCCTGTCAGAGACAGACCTTCAAGTTTTGGCATTGGCTCTCGAACTCAAGACTGAGGGATACACTCCATTGATAGTTACCGATGACTATTCAATACAGAACGTCGCAAACCAAGTAGGCATAGAATTCACTTCGCTCGCAACGTACGGAATCCGTCGCCGCCTACACTGGATAAGATATTGCCCAGCATGTCACCGAAAATACCCGGCAGACAGCAAACAAAAAACATGCAAAGTGTGTGGCACACCACTGAAAAGAAAACCAGTAAAAGGAAAAAGCATGAACATCATTCAAAGAGAACCATATCAAGAAACGGTCAGCAATCAAAAATGAGGAAAAACAAATGAGCTTCAAAGAAAAGAAAACCACATACTTTGAGGAAACCGGAAAAGAGAACACCGATGATCTACTGACGTTGACTAAGAACTACGCAGAAAAGGAAAATATAGAAAACATAGTAGTTGCTTCAACAACCGGCGAAACAGGAGCCAAAGCATCTAAACTGTTCAAAGGCCACAACGTTATTGTAGTAACCCACTCATACGGTTTCAAAGACCCTGGAAAGACAGAACTGCAAGAGGATCATAAGCAGGAGATCACGGCAAACGGGGCAAAGATTTTCACAGGCACTCACGTCCTCAGCAGCGCTGAACGCGCAATACGCAAAGACTTCGGCACGATACAACCCCTTGAATTGATTGCAAACGTTCTCAGATTAATGGGGGAGGGAACAAAAGTTTGCGTGGAGATAACGCTGATGGCGGCAGATGCAGGATTGATACCAACTGACAAAGAGGTCATTGCCATAGGCGGAACAGGCAGAGGCGCTGACACTGCCCTCAGAATACAACCGACTCATGCTGCAACGTTTTTCAACCTGAAGATAAAGGAGATCATAGCAAAACCGAGCAAATTCTAAGGGCTACTTTACACTGCTCGACTTCTTATAGAAGGCTGTACAAGACACACTAGACTTCTTCGTTTTCCCGCTTGCTGAAATAAATTATGTCCCGATGCTCAACGTAATCACATGTTCTAAAGAGATCCTTAGATGCTGTGTTGTCATCGTCTACCAATGCACAGAACAACTTGACGCCATGTTTTCGAAGTATTTCTTCGGATTCTTTGATCAAAGCTTTGGCAATGCCATGTCTTCTGTGATTCGGATCAACAGCTAAGCGGTTTATCCAACCTTTTCGCACGTCTGAACTCAGGATCGCTATGCCGACGAGGCGATCGTCTTCGAATGCACCAAGAAAAAAGTTGGGGTGCACAACCATCTGGTTAGCTATAGCTTCCCGGCTGTCACGCGCTTTTGGTTTAAATGCCAGATTCGCTCTGGTCCAAAGTCGTGTCATTTTATCGTAATCGTTTATTGTGAGTCGTCGTATTTTCATGCAAATACGCAAGCTAGGCCTTTTCAACCTCTCTTATCGAGTCCTCAATTATGTCCAAAGCAGCGTCCACAAGCTCTCTGGTAATGACAAGTGGCGGTGCAATTCTGATGGTTGAAGCCCCACAAGTGATCACGTTAACCCCTCGTTTCCATGATCGCGTCATGATCTCGCTGGCCTTTTGCGCTGCTGGTTTCTTGCTTTCCTTATCTTCAACGATCTCAACACCGATCATCAGTCCTTTGCCTCTTACGTCGCCCACAATTTCGCTTTTGCCCTTCAGCTCTTCCAGCCTTTTCATTATGTAAGCGCCTTGCTTGGTCGCATTGTCTAGGAGCTTCTCTTCCTGTATGATGTCTATAACTGCGCTTGCAGCGACGCATGACAATGGGTTGCCACCAAAAGTGCTTGCATGTGAGCCTGGAACCCAGTCCATCACCTTTGATTTCGCGATTGTCGCACCAAGAGGTAATCCTGATGCCAATCCCTTCGCGCTACACACAATGTCGGGTTCAACGTTCCAATGCTCGATTGCCCACCATTTCCCGGTTCGGCCGATGCCTGATTGTACCTCATCGACTATAAACAGCAAACCATACTTGTCTGCAAGTTTCTTCAAGCGCTGACCATATTCTGGTGGCGGAACCACATAACCACCTTCACCTTGTATTGCTTCAAAGAGTATTGCAGCCGTGTCTTCCGGAGGCACGTATTTCTGCAAAACATATTCATCAATGAAGTCCACGCACCAGTAATGGCACTCAGGATAGGTCAGCTTGAATGGACAACGATAGCAATATGGATAAGGCACGTGGGTAACGCCTGGCATTAATGGGAAAAAGTACCGTTTCTGTGTTGGTTTGCTGGCAGTAAACGATAAGGCGCCGACCGTGCGACCATGAAAAGCACTGATAAAACCGATGAAAAGCTGCTTGCGACTGTGCCATTTTGCAAGCTTGATCGCGGCTTCAATAGCCTCAGCTCCACTGTTGCCAAAATAGACTTTCTTGTCAGGTGCTCCAGGCGTGATTTTCGCGAGCTTTTCTGCCAACTCGATGACTTCCTTGTAGTAGAAGTCTGTGTTGGAGTAGTGCAAAAAGCGATCACATTGATTCTTTATTGCCGACACAACTTTAGGATGACTATGCCCAACGTTCATGCACACTAGGCCGGAGTTAAAGTCGATGAACTCGTTTCCATCAACGTCTTTAACTATACAGCCTTTTGCAGATTCTACTACGAGTGGATAGAAACGTCCATATGAAGGGGAAATCAGGTTTTCATCTTTTTTGACGAATTCTCTTGCTTTTGGTCCTGGTGGAGTGACGACGATTTTTGGGTAAGCACTCATCAATATCACCAACGAGATTGTAAAGGTTAGAAAAAACGGTTTTATATAATTACCTATGGCTGTCCGTTGAAAGAGAAGGCGAAATACCGAGTTTGGCTATGCAGAACCGTGCTGCAGTTTTCTATTGCAAATGCGCAAAGAAGGTATTTACGGTCTAGTCACTGTGATCTCGATAGTTGAGACGTTTGCCTTTCGATTTCCTTCTCTGGTCACCTGCTCCGTGCTAATGGCTATACTTTGAAGTCTCGAGTCTTTCAAGAATGCTCGTCTGAGCAGTTCAACAGTATCAACAGCCTTGCATATTGCTCTTCCTCTGGCTTTGATGACTATTGGGTTTGAGCCTGCATTGAATGACATAAGACAGGCAATCACATAGTTCTTCACTGGTTTTTGACCGACATACACGATTTTTTCTGTAGCTTCAGCTCTTGGTTCTACTCTTGGTGCGACTTTTGGCACGTCCTTCTGTGCCTTCGGCTTTGAGGGTTTTTCCTTTCTTTTCGTCTCCTTCTTCTGTTTTGATTCTGTCATATCATATCTCCATCCTTTTGTCTGTTAGCGGTTAGTCAATACGAAGTGGTTAATACCATAGATTTTGGGTTCTTATATCTTTCCGCAAGAGGTGAGAGCAGATAGTGGTTCGGGTGGCTCCTGAATGTGTAGTGAACAAAGACAATAGTTAGGCAAGCTGCTTGGCTAGTTGTTTGCTGGCAAACTTCATGCCTTCTTCAAGTGCACGCACGTTCACTTCAAAGAGATCAAGCTTCTTGCCGAAGAGTTCCTTCAGACCCGAAATAACGCTTTCTTTGCTGACGATTCGCGTAAGAGCAATGTATGTCCCAAGCATGACCATGTTGGCTGCTTTCTCGGTGCCTGCGGATGTGGCAATCTCAGTTGCTGGGACAGCCATCATCTTGAGGCCATGCCTAGTTATTGGGCGATTGACCATTGAACTACTGAATAGCAGTAATCCGCCGGTTTGTAGACGTGGCTCAAAGGCCTCAAATGAAGGATTGTTCATAATGATTGCTGCATGAGGATGAGTCGTGACAGGTGAGCCTATCTCCTCGTTTGAGATTATGACTGTGCAGTTAGCAGTGCCACCGCGCATTTCGGGTCCATACGATGGAATCCATGTTACATGTCTGCCTTCTTTCATGGCACTGTACGCTAACAGTTTTCCAATAAACATCAAACCTTGGCCGCCGAAACCCGCCATCACAACATCTTTATACAGTTTCTCGCTTTTCGTTTTGGCCATGTTTATGTCTCCTTCGGACCCTTAAACTCACCCAAAGGAAAGTAGGAAGCCATTTTTTCGTCAACCCATTTTGTTGATTCAAAAGGCGTCATGTGCCAATTTGTGGGGCACTGGGATAAGACTTCTACCAAAGAGAAGCCCAGATTCTTGATTTGCGTTTCAAAGGCCTTCTTGATTGCTTTCTTAGCCTGAATTATGTTCTTGGAGTTACTTACACTTACTCTGGAAATATAGGATGCACCTTCAAGAGTTGCAAGCATTTCACAAACTCTTATGGGGTAACCTGCCTTCTCTGGCATTCTGCCATTCGTGGTGGTTGTGGTTTTTTGACCAATAAGTGTGGTAGGCGCCATTTGTCCTCCAGTCATTCCGTAGATTGCGTTGTTTACGAATATAGTAGTGATTCGTTCTCCACGAGCTGCTGCGTGAACTATTTCCGCCGTGCCTATTGCTGCAAGATCCCCATCACCCTGATAGGTGAATACTACCAGTTCAGGATGAACTCGCTTGCACCCTGTTGCTATAGCTGGGGCGCGTCCATGCGCGGCTTCGTATGCATCAAGATCAAAGTAATTGTAGAGCAAGACAGCGCAACCCACTGGAGCAACAGCCACAGTCTTCTCTCTAATGCCAAGTTCATCTATCACTTCAGCCACTAGCCTGTGGATGATTCCATGACCGCAACCTGGGCAATAGTGTGTGCTCGCCGAAGTCAGCGTTCTAGGTCTTCCAAAAACCGTTTCCATGTCTACACTACCCCCTTAGCAATCTTTTCAACTTCTGCGATGATTTCATCATAGCTCGGAACCATCCCGCCCACTCGACCGTAGAAGTGCACCCTGCTCTTGTTGCAAACGCCTAGTTTCACGTCCTCAATCATTTGTCCCATGCTCATTTCGACCACCAAGAAATCTGTCACTCTCTCAGCCATTTGAGCAAAAGCTGGGTAGGGGAACGGATAAAGCGATATGGGCCTTAGTAAACCCACCTTCAAGCCTCTCCCTCGAAGAACCTTTATGGCTGTCTTTGCGATTCTTGCTACTGTTCCATAGGCAGCAATTACTATATGGGCATCGTCCGTCATGTAGGATTCGAATCGCACCTCATTCTTGACTACTTCACGTAGTTTGCGACCAATCCCCAAGTTGCGCTTTTCCAAGATCACTGGGTCAAGATACAGGGTTTTTATCAATTTGCGCTTGTCACCAATAGCTCCTGTGATAGCCCAATCTTTCTTCGAACCTCTAAATGGTTTCTCAGGCGGCCTGAACTCCACAGGCTCCATCATTTGACCTATGTTGCCATCACCCAAAATCATGACCGGGTTCAGATACTTATCAGCGAGATCAAAGGCCAGCATGGTAAGGTTAGCGGCTTCTTGACCAGTAGATGGAGCCAGTACGAGCAGGTGGTAGTCGCCGTGGCCCCCTCCCTTGGTTGCCTGGAAGTAATCCGACTGCGAAGGGTGAATTCCGCCAAGCCCTGGCCCTCCTCGCATCATGTTCACCAAAACGCATGGAAGTTCAGCTGCAGCAATGTACGAGATCCCTTCCTGCATGAGACTGATTCCAGGGCTTGATGATGAGGTCATTGCTCTTACGCCTGCGCCAGCAGCTCCAAACACCATGTATATAGCGGCCACTTCACTTTCTGCTTGAAGGTAGGTTCCGCCTACTTCTGGGAGACGCCATGAAAGATATTCACCTATTTCATTTTGGGGTGTTATCGGGTAGCCAAAATAGTATCGGCAACCTGCTTGAATAGCAGCCTCTGCTATTGCTTCATTTCCGGCCATAAACTTCCTTTCAGTCATCTTTTCTCAGACCTTTTTCTTTTCACGGTAAACTGTAATAGCTACGTCTGGACAGACCAAAGCACACAGAGTGCAACCTGAGCACTTGTTCAGAGAGCCAACAAATTCGGCTGGATGATAACCTTTCTTGCTGACACGACTAGAAATACGAATAAGTTTTTGCGGACAGGCATTGACGCAAAGGCCACACCCCTTACAGAATTCTTCATTTACTTCAATTTTCCCCATACCCATCTCAACCTTTTCTTTCTTTAATATGCTGAATGTTACCTTGCGCAATCAGGGCGTAAGCTTTAGGCGGTAGGTTGCTCGAATGAGACTTCTGAAAATTCTACCATATTAATATTGGGTTAAACAAGGAGCAAAAACAACATCAAGACAAGTCCTATAGAGCCGAAAAGAGGAATCACAACTCTTCTTGCTCTTTGGAGAGATCGTTCTATGAGAAGAGACAATGCGAACAGACGTTTCTCACCTATAACTTTAACCTTGGGTATAATGATGTCACTGCAAGCTGCCTTAGCTGGTTCCAATGAGGATAAAGCCTTGAGAGCCGCTTCTTTGATGTAGTCTATCAGCTTCTCATTGTCCATGACTTCACCTATAGGGTGATAGCCCCGCTTACCCAATATCACAGCACTCACAGAATGCGTGTCTGTTGTAAATATTTCACCTTCATCAATGCTCAGAGATTGAAGAACTGGTAATATCTTCTCACGCAATCCTGAAACCATGTTGTTTCCATCAATCACCACATACGCAGTTTTCTGCTCACCCACTTTGACCGTAGTTACCGTAATCCCACCAGCTCCCATGCCATCCTCAAGACTAAAATCTTGGGGTATGATCGTAGACGCGCCCACTTGAAAAGGGAGTCTCTTTAGTAACGTTGCCCTCTTCAGACAGGCAGCTGCAGCGGCTTCAAGTGTTTCTAACGCAACAGGCATTCGTAGGGTATTATTGATACTATTGTGCGCGTTTACCGCAGCACAACAAGTCAGACCATGCTTCTCCGATTCTTGCCGTACAAACAGACCCAACTCTTGTGGAAGGTCTTCAGTCGTGTTTGGGGCAAGCGTGAATGATAGAAAAGCAGCTTTACCAAAGATTTGACAGCGTACAGTAACCAAGTCATGACTGACTTTCACAGAGGGAGTAGCAGTCGATTCTCTGGTTTCGAAACCCATAGATTTGACAACATGATTGATCACTTTTTGATTCTGAAACTGGGAGGCTAGGTCAAGTTCATGACCTTGCATACCCAGCATCACGCATGCAACGTAACCAAGCCTTTCTTCCAACGCGGTTTTGAGTAGTGAAGGCAAAAGGCTGCTTCCGACGTTCTTGAACGGGCCAGGATGAACAGAAGGAACTACTATTACCACCTTGGGTTTGTTAGCGTCAAATTTCAGTAAGGAAACATTAACGTCTTGCTCTTCGCCTAATCTTTCGAGGAATTCTTCGAAAGGAGCGTTTAGACCGACCACCCAGTTCAGAAGAAAGGCCTTGAATAGAGATAGAGCGGGGATTTTGAGGGTTTGTTCACCCACGCGATTCAGTAGAAAGAGGAAAGACCGAACTGAGAAGAAGCTGATTATTGGTGAGAGGGCAAGGAAGAAGCACATGCTGAGCGAGACGGTATATCCCATCTGTGTCCAGAGCAACAAAAAGGGCAGTAAACATGAAAAAGGTTGCAGAAGTGACATCATTACAGTACGATCCAAACTAGTAGATGAAGATGATTGAAAAACTATTAGGCGCAGTATTAGCACGCCTGAAAACCCTAAGAGAACAAGTCTAATCCACCACGATAAACCGAACAAGCTGCCTATAGCGGATCCAAAGAGGATGAACAGAAACCACAACCCTAACGAGAAGAGGGACACAGTAGAAGTTCTCCTCAGATCGTAAATAGGATCATTGCGCAAGAACAATGTGTTTGACAAATAATCAAAAGAGAATCCGATCACAAACAGAAGCCAACCTAGTGAAAAACCGAGAAGCACCCGTTCGATAGTATGAAAGAGAATCAGAGTAGAGCACGTCCAACAACCCACGCAGATCAATGCTTGAAGCAAGATGACTTTCTCATATGAAGGAAGTCTAAATAGAGATGCATAGTGCTTGACCGCGCTATTCATGGACTGACTTAATGATTCTGCAGTTACCACTTTCATCCTCTCAAATAAAGTCTCTTAAAAACAAGATTAAGCATATTAAAGTGTTGTAAAGCCGATATAGAATTCGTAAACACCGATTCCATAATGAATGGTGCGATTTAATCATCATTGCGGTGTGCAATAGGAAAATGCGTGAAAGTTCGGGTTTTCGTAGCTGCACAAAAACAAACACTTTAAGAGGGACAAGTGTTCTATCTGTAAAACGTAAACAATTAGGGTTTTGCGAGTCTCATGCCAGAGATAGGTATTCCTTTGACGATATTTCACATGCTGGAGAAGAACGTAGGAAAGGAAATACGAGCGATTTTGGACCCTGCCTATGGTTTTGAAGGCACTTTGGTAGCCGTCACCCGTGAACCCGCAGGCGTATGGCTTTCAAACGCCGAAGCAGTTATTCTGCGCGCAACCATCGCTCAACCCATACCGCAGGTTGCCAGCAGAGAGGAAAGAAGTGAAATATTCATCCACCTGAACTCTGTCCAACGAATAGAAGTTCTACATCTGCCTTCACGGCGATGACCATCAAGGCACTAGAAGAATACTTGAGCCAAAACGCATATGACTATTAACGCTATTGATGCAACTACAAGGATTTCCGGTCGAACTTTGATGCCTTCGGTTTCTTCTTCAAAGAATCTTAGTAGCCCTGCACTTGCGGCTGGCATCGGACCAGATTTTTCTTTCTTCTTCTTGCTCACCAGTATTCCCCTTGTATCAGAAAGCTATCCTACGATTTTCTTCATTATTAAGGTTATGTTACTCCGAAAGAGTTTTAATTTTTGAGTGTGTGATAGCTTGGTGTGAAGGTGCCCGTTATGCCCACCAATCGAGAGGAATATGACCAAGCCTTCGAAGTTCTTCAACAACATCACAGATGGTTTCAGGAGAGCATTCCACTCATAGCAAGTGAAAACATTCCAAGCCCAGCTGTTCGTGAAGCCATCATTTCAGACTTCGGAAACCGCTATGCTGAAGGATGGCCGGGAGAACGCGTTTACGCAGGTTGTCGCTTCATAGACAAAATAGAATTCAAATGCATCGAACTAATGAAAAAACTCTACAATGCCGAATTTGTCGATGTCAGACCAATATCAGGCGTCGTGGCAAACCTTGCTGTTTACACAGCTTTCACAGAGCCAAGCGACATATTGCTAGCATTGTCCATTCCATGCGGGGGGCATATTACATCAGGCAAGAAAGAATTAGGTGGCACTGCTGGCGCAGTTAAGGGTTTGATCGTTGAATATCTTCCTTTGGATTACAAAGAGCTAAACATAGATGTGGACAAAGCGAAGAGCAAAATTCAAGAACTCGTTTCAAAGGGCAAGCCACCCAGATTCGTTATGTTTGGCGCAAGCGTCTTCCCATTCCCACATCCTGTCAAGGAGCTTGCTGAAGCTGTTCATTCAGCGGGCGCAACTGTAGGCTACGACGCTGCACATGTAGCGGGCTTGATTGCTGGGGGACAGTTCCAAGATCCGCTACGGGAAGGAGCAGATGTTGTCAGTCTGAGCACGCACAAAACATTCTTTGGGCCACAGCATGGAGGCATATTATCCTGGGAAAGGAACGCTGAAAAGATTAAGAAGGCAACCTTTCCAGGAATGGTAAGCAATCATCATTTGCACGCTGTTGCAGGCCTAACGATTGCATGCGCGGAAATGCTAGAGTTTGGCAAGGAATACGCAAGCCAAGTAGTCAAGAACGCCAAGGCATTGGCTCAAGCACTCTATGAAAGAGGGTTTAATGTTCTGGCAGAACACAAAGGTTTCACGAACTCACACGTAATCTTGATCGATATTACAAAGCATGGCGATGGCGGAACAATTGAAGAAACCCTTGAGAACGCGAATGTAATAATAAACAGAAACCTGTTACCATGGGACATCAAGGAGGGAAGACATTTCATGCACCCAGGTGGCATAAGGTTGGGTGTCTCAGAAGTCACCAGACTTGGAATGAAAGAACGGGATATGAGTGAAATCGCAGAATTCATCAAACGTGTAGTCATAGACAAGGAGCCACCAGAAAAAGTGAGGCTTGATGTTGCAGAGTTCAGGAAAGACTACCAGAAAGTACACTATTGCTTCGAGAATGCGACAGAAGCTTACAAGTATGTAAGAATCCGTTGATATCACAGAAGTGCGAAAGCTTCTGATAGAGCACTCTTAGTAGGGCTAGATTATGCATACCCAGAGAGTATCTATCTTTCCGCAAATGCAAGGATGTTTAGGAGGATCCAAATTTGCACGTTCGGGATTTTCAGGAAATGATGCGTCGCCTGTATTACCACAAGGACTCTAGACGAAGCGTGAAAAACACCTATGAGTGGCTTCTGGATGAGGTTGGAGAACTGGGGGATGCTCTTCAACACGGAAACAGGGAAGAACTTGAGAAAGAGTTTGCAGATGTTTTTGCTTGGTTAGCATCACTTGCGAATGTTGTCTCAGTGGATCTTGAAAGAGCCGCCTTAAGTAAATATGATAACAAGTGCCCAAAATGTGGTTGTTTGCCCTGTGAATGCCTTCCTTAGTGCGAATTAACCAAGCGTTTCTGTCCGACGCCTGTTAACCCCCAAGCACGTGGCCTATTACCCATTTTCTGTTCAACAATGCCTGCTGTTTTCAGAAGTCTCAAATGATGAATAACAACTCTATAGTGCAGTTGCGCTTTGCCTCCAATCGTCTTGGGGTCACCTGCACCGTTTTCCAAAACATTCAATATTAACGTCCTAGTCCGAAGTCCACGCTGGACGTTCCTGATGGTTGATAAATATGCGTTTGGGTGACAGTTTTCCTTGGCCATACCCATCAAGCATAACTATGCAGCTCACTATAGAAAAAGATTCTTCACGCGAAATCCGTCAAACTTGCTTGCTTTGTCTTTTTGCTGGCGAACATTGATTCTATCTCTTCTTCCACCAACAGTAGTCTCTGCGAATAATACGTTGGCAGCTTGTATTTCTCAACCAAGCGTTGTGCTATTGCCAAATACTTCTCTATGCCGCCTTTATAGACTGTCAAGGTTAATTTTCCGCCGCACACAGAGCATTTGCCACTAAGAGGCAATCTTCGGTAACGTTTATTGCAGGATTTGCACCTGAAGGCTTGGGTTGAGAAAGCCCTGAGGTTTCCAGCGATGTCTCGAATGAGGTGCCTCGTTAATACTTTCAAAGCAACTTTCCTAGCGTCCACAGCTTCAATCTTCCCAGCCAATTCGAGTTGACCATCGAGCTTTTCAGCCATGGTCTTCAATCGTTTGTACATGCTTTCCTGGTTCCCCATGTTAACATTGGACACCGGTGTCGTAAAACCGAATCCTTCGAACTGTGCTTCAGTGCCAAGTCTTGATTTCACAAGGTCTATGAAGGCACCCGCTTGTTTGGCGTCGGTTTTCTCCCACGTTTTCAAGTAGAACTCTTGTGGGTAAGCTTTGGCAACGTCAAAATCATGGGCTTGCCTCTGCACATCTTTCGTGTTGACGATAGGTATCAGAAGAAGCGGTGCATCCATGATTCCACCTATCTGCGCAGGCAGATATTCACGCGAGAAATTGATTAAGGTGTCAAGCGCAAGCATTAATGCATCTTCGTCGCCGTCGCAGTCTCTACGTTTGGCCGAGTGCCAAATGGGATGTGCGTAGCAGAGGCTGAGGCTTGTAAAGCCAACTATTCGGCCTAAAACCCCTGCACACGTGTGTGGGGCTAGACCAACGACTAGATGGCCAACAAGATCTTCGACTTTTTTGACATTATAAAATGGAGGGAGGCCATAGATTTTTGTTAGTAGCTCATCTATGAAACTTGCAATTCGCAAGAAATACGGTGCGCTTTTTGTTGGAACCACAACATCCTGTAGTTTGAGTTCACATGTTTGGTCTGGGTCTGCTAGATCTGACCCATCTATGGCAGAAAGATATCCTAGTTCTCTGAGTTTTTCAATTGGGACTCCTATCTCAAAGGGTTTGAAATGAGTCAGAGGCGCATTTGTGGCGTCAAAACGAATTGTGCCGTCCTTGTAAACTGAAAGGTCGTACTTGGCGCGCAATATCCCTTTCTCAATGGTTTCTGGAGTCTTCGTGCCATTCGTCAAGCCTTTTACGCCCTTTAGAATCTTCGGGCAGGAAGTGCCTAGGCTATTGCTTGCGGCGTCAATCAACTCTTTGAAATTCACAGTTTGTCTCTGGTATTTCCTCGCAGGTATCTTGCACGCTGGGCAAAAGTCTTCTTTCGAAATCTTTCCACAACGTGGGCAAGTCTTCTCAACTACAGTTTCAGCTCCACAGTTGAAGCATCTTGTTCTGAAGGTAAAAGACTTGCAGTTTGGGCATTTGCGCTTGACAATTTCCACAAGTGCTGGCCCGTGTGAGGCAGCCTCAACAAGGTCCCTGTGAGAACCGCCTGATAGACCAACTGGGAAGAGCACGTGAACAAGAGGTTTCATCTCGCGCCTTTTTGCCTTCTCAGGCCTTCCCATTCGGGCACCCACGAATGTAGGTGCCTTCTCCTTGACCCGCAGACCTGAAAACATATGAAGAGTATCTAAGATGGAACTAGTTGTAGGCTCAGTGATGTTGTTAGGATTATCAAAACCGAGGCAGAGCGCAAACGCTTGTGCATCGTCGCCCTCAACTACTATTGTGTTTTCTAGAATTCTATGGGGTAAGCATATCACGTCCATGGCGCGTTTCACGTTTGGGTCATTCTCTCCAGCAATTTCAACAATGCCGTCGCCTTGTTGCCGAACCTCAGATGAATGAAGCCATTTTTTCAGGCGACTGATCTCTTCAACTGATGAGAGGTTTGACCAGAAGAATGTGTAAGCAGGGTGCAAGGGTACGCCAAGAATCGTTGCTAAAGCCACTGATTCTTTGAGGCTAGGTTTGGCTCTGAATGGTTCATCCAGAAGCTGTTCAAGTCTTTCAGAGGGTATCTTCACCGATCCAGCGGCTTTTTCAATAGCACCATCAAATCTCTCTGCCACTGCCTTTCGCAAATCTTCGATCCACCACTCTTCGACGTATCCGGAGGGGGCAAGCCATTTGCTGTTGTACAAGAAATCACCAAAACTGATCAGAATGTCTCCTAGGAATAGGATTTTTTCGATTTCATTCTTCAGTTTGTCAAAATTCGAAATAGTGACTTTGACAACAGATCCATCTTTCAACCGAACGAAGGGCGGTTCTATCGTGTCAACTGGAACTGCAATACCACCTTTTCCCGGAAGCTCCAATCGCAGTTGCGTTCCACCAGCCAGAAATCCTTGAAGTACGAGCATTGTTGCTGGGTGAATACCGACGGCTGACAAGCCGGTGTTTCGAGCTCTACCATATCTCAGTCTGAATCCACCACGTCTAGACGGAAAAGAGAATATTGGACGCCCCGCGATCACGTCGTTCATAAATCCAGTCGACTTCTTTTCAGATTCTCCGCGAATCTCTTTAAGCCAATCCCATCCTTGGAATCCAAGTTTCTCAATGATTGAAGAGACCTTTGGAGCTCGTCCGACTATGCCGTCGTTTACAACTCTAAGGGCTCCTCCTCTCACACGATTGGTCTCTATTCTTTCAAGATTGCGAAATGATGAGACTTCAAACGGATCTGACTCTGTGCCAGTCACCTCAACTGGAATCCACTGGAACGCCTTTCGTAGCTCATCATCTGAAACATGATACTGAAAGTGAGAGACGGAGTGCTCATACAATCTGACCTCTTCGATAAAACGCGAAATCTCCTCTTCTGTGGGCTTGTAGCGTTCAAGACCTAGCAATCGCCTTACGAAGTCGCCGACCACTAAGGTCAGAGCCTGATCCGTACCGCCTGCAGAGCGCATTGGCCCCGCAAAATAGATTGCAAGGTAACGAGTCCGATCAGAATTTACCTTTATCGCCACTTTCGCAACCCCCTGTAATGGTGCTGCAGTGAGCCCTTCTGTGAATATTGCGAGTGCGGTGCGTATTGCTCGATCAGCTGCGACTTCAGGCTCCATGTGACCGAATTTGCCATAGACGATTTCTTCAGTGATTTTGAAAGCCAACTCCTCTCTTGGAAGCTTTGTACTCAATTCTCTGATGCTTGCAGCGACTCCTTTGGGGCCCACAAGGCCTTCTACGAGATCTGCTAGATCTTTCGCCACTTTGCACTCCGTCATTGGCAACGGGTCAATTCCCATTCTCTTTGCATTGTCGCTAATGGCATACAATTGTTTGAGCTCGTCTTCCAAATTGCCAACATAGTTTTGATAGGTCTGACTCATTTCGCTATTCAATTGAAGCTACCCGCAAGTATGACTGCTTATCACTGCTTATCACTGTTTTCTGACACAAATCGATAAAAAAGGCCGTTCAAACAGAAATGTAAATTCATGTAGATTAAACATGAAAGTAGCGTTATCATTTGTGCTACGCAGACACCCATAGTGCAGGCATATGGTGTTCAACGGTGAAAAATGTGCATTTCAATCTGTCAAAGCACCATCGAGTTCCCTAAGATCAACACTCTTTTTGGCTGGCCTTTAGCAACTGGCGTTTCAAGGTATTACAAATACATCTCATGTTCTATGGTGTCTTAACCCCTCGATTATTTCAGAAACTCTACGCCTCACTCCAGTGTTCTCTGCAACGTTACCAGTCACTATTATGTCCGCACCAGCGGATGCTGCAGCAAGGGCTTGACCTCTGGAGCGTATTCCTCCTCCAACAATCAGAGGGATATCGATGTAGTGCTTGACAATTCTAATCATGTCAGAAGGAACTGGTTCCTTTGCACCTGACCCAGCTTCCAAGTATATGAAACGCATGCCCAAGTACTGCCCAGCCAGTGCATGGGCCGCGGCAAGTTCAGGTTTGTTGTATGGAACTGGAATGGCTTTGCCGACGATGCCAGCTGTGCCACCCTCTCCAACAATAATGTAACCGAGTGGAAGTGGTTCTAAGCGGTATTTCTTGACCAGCGGTGCTCCTAGAACTTGAGCACCCATCAGAAAGTAAGGGTCAACTGAGTTTAGTAGAGACATGAACCAGATAGCATCAGCGTGGCGACTTATGCCAGTCACATTGTTCGGAAATAGTATTATCGGAATTCTGACAGTGCGCCTGACGATTCTGACAATGTCATCAAGATGCGCTGCTGAAACAAATGTTGAACCACCAATCATAATAGCTGTTGTGCCGCTGGCCTTCGCCTTTCTCGCGATCCCTGATCCTTGAGGACGCGTTACTTTCTCAGGGTCAATAAGAGTTATGTGAATGGAACCCTCTGATTCAATCTTCTTGAGGAGAAGTTTTTCGACAGGCCCGATTGCAGAAGGCATCCTAGCTACGCACCTGTGATGTCGGATGCGGAAGGGGTCCTAGGTTTACCATAGAACTTATCAGTAAACATACAATACACGTCAATCTCGCCTTGAGCAGGCTTGACAGGAAACTCGTCTCTAACGCCACAACTGCCACACCCTACCACAGCACGGTCTTCATCACGAACGATTTCAACACGGATTGTCTCCTTGCCACATTTAGGACAAGAGAAGAGCTTGGGTAAGTGCTTCTTGGGAACTCGAACAACTTTCCTTCTCCTTCGTCCCATTCTTCAAATCCTTCTATACCACAGTGGCAACGGCAACCCAGTATTTTATGTTTGTCCTTAAATACTCGACTCAAAATCATAAACCCATGAAGAGGTACTAGCTTGGAGCTAACGTCTTCAGTTCTAGACATGGATCTGCGGAATGTTGAAACACAAATAACACGTTTCATTAAGGAGTACTTTGAGAAAACCAGTTCCGAGGGTGTAGTTCTCGGATTGTCCGGAGGAATTGACAGCTGCACCGTTGCAGCGCTTTCAGCCAAAGCCATAGGCGGTAGAAGAGTTCTAGGTCTTATGTTGCCGGAAAGGGAAACATACCATGAAGAGGACATCAAACATGCTCAAGCAATAATAGCAAAATTCAAACTGAAATCACAGTTATGTGACATCACACCTATTCTGGAGGCATTCTATGGAGCGATACCAGTTTTTGAGATCTCAGAAAAGGTCTCGAAAGGTAACATAAAAGCACGAACACGTATGATTTACATTTACTATTACGCAAATAAGTTAAACTTACTTGTTTGTGGAAGCTCAGACAAGTCGGAAACGATGATGGGATATTTCACAAAATGGGGCGATGTTGCAGCTGACATCTATCCAATCATGGATCTATACAAAACACAAGTCCGAAAACTTGCCAAACACACCGGTGTTCCTGAAGAGATCATAATGAAACCGTCATCACCATCTCTGTGGCCAGACCAAACAGCAGAAAGAGAACTTGGCATCAAATATGAGACTCTTGATTTAGTCCTATATGGGTTAGAACATTTCATGACTGTGAAGGAGATCGCTGAGCAATTAGTACTGGAAGAAGAATTTGTGAATAGGATAAAGCTCAAGTGGTTATCCGCTGAGCATAAGAGAAGGATGTTGTTAACAACCAAGCTAGCATACAGAACGGTAGGTGCAGATTTTAGGCTTAGAAGGGGATGAATATGAAGCAAAAAATCAGAGTGACTCTTGCCCAGATCAGTTGTGCGCAAGGAGCAAAAGAGGTAAACCTGAAAAGAATCGAAGAATCAGTAGTGAAGGCAAAGAAGCTATCATCGGATCTCGTCATTTTTCCGGAGCTTTCTCTAACCGGCTACGTTGTCAGAGACCAGATCTACGAGCTTGCTGAAACGATACCTGGCCCTTCAACAAATATTATAGAGAACTTGGCGCGAAAGACGAAAATGCACATCGTTTTTGGCATGCCAGAGTTAAGCGAGAAAACTCAAGCCACCATATATAATTCAGCGGTTCTAACAGGTCCAAATGGTTTCATAGGGAAGTATCGCAAAATGCACTTGCCAACTCATAGCGTCTTCGAAGAGAAGAGGTATTTTCGTCCAGGATATCAAGCAGCAGCTTTTAGCACAGAACTTGGGAAAATAGGGTTAATCATATGTTACGATATTTTCTTCCCAGAGATCAGTCGCTTAACAAGATTAGAAGGAGCACAGTTAATCATCTGCATCTCTGCCTCGCCGGGAATTAGGCGATCATTCTTCGAAACATTAACATCTGCAAGAGCCATCGAAAACACGGCTTTTCTGGCGTATGTGAACCTTGTCGGTATAGAGGATGGCCTGCAGTTCTGGGGAGGCAGCAGACTAATCGGGCCACAGGGCGAGGTTATCGTTAAAGCAAAGTATGACGAGGAAGACTTCGTAACTTGTGAGATCGATTATGCCGACATTAGATCAGTTGAGACTTTCGTTCCAACATTGAAGGATTTGCGGCCTGAACTGTTCGAGGAATTGAGGAAGAGCGCAGAGAAGCTGTGATCGAACCTATTAAAGAGCCCTGGCGGTGTTTTCTATTCGGTCTAAGGCCACTTCTAACTGTTCATAAGCGGCAGCGTAAGATATCCTAATGTGACCCTCACCATAGCTGCCAAAAGAGGACCCGGGCACAGTTATCACGCGTGCTCTTCTCGCCAAGAGCTCGGCAAACTCCTCTGAAGACAAATCAAAGTCTTTGATGTTGGGAAAAGCATAGAAAGCGCCTTTTGGAAGTGCGCAATGAAATCCGCTGATCGCATTGAGCCTATTGTGAACCAAGTGTCGCCGCTTGTCAAACTCCTTCACCATGTCCTTGACAAATCCTTGCGGCGCCTTCAGCGCATCGAGTGCAACATACTGTGAGAGACTGTTCACACATGCAACAGTATATTGATGAACGAGCCAGAGGTTAGACACAAGCTCTTTAGGCCCATAAACATATCCAATCCTTAGTCCAGTCATAGCATAGGTTTTGGAAAAAGAACCGACGACCAGAGTGCGTTCGCGCATACCCGGGAAAGCAGCAATGCAATAGTGTTTAGCATCATCATAAACTATTCTTTCGTAAACTTCATCAGAAATCACAATTAGATCACGTTCAACCACAATCTCGGCTAAAGCAGCAATCTCGTCGTAAGAAAGGACTGCCCCCGTAGGATTATTCGGGTAGTTCAAGACGATTGCACGTGATTTCCTTGTGACGAGTGACATCACGTCCTCAGCAGATATTTTGAAGTCGTTCTTCTCAAGCAACGGAATAGAAATTGGAGTACCACCAGCTAGCCTGACACTAGGCTCATAAATAACGAACCCGGGGTTTGGGATTAGTACTTCGTCTGCATCATTCACCAGCCCGAATAACGCCAAGAAAACGGCTTCAGTGCCTCCAGTTGTTACAAGAATCTCGGAGTCAGGGTCATAGGCAAGGTCATAGTCGTTCAAGGCCTTTTCAGCAAGTGCTTCTCGAAGCTCAGGGATACCATTGGTCGGTGCATAATGGGTCTTTCCTTCTTTCGCTGCCTTCCAGCCAGCCTCTAGGCTCCGTTTGGGTGGACAAAGATCAGGTTCTCCGACGCTTAAATTAATATTGCCAGGCACTTCACTGGCCAAAGAGAAAAAGCGGCGTATTCCTGAGGATTTGATTTGTTTCAGGCGTTCCACTGGTTTAAAGCGCGGACTCAAGTTGATTTCCTCACTAAGCATAGTTCCAGTTCACATAAATGGCTTTTGTTGATCAAGCACGTACTCTCAAGCGGTCAGAATCAGACTTATAAGCCTACCCAGTATACAAAACTGTATCCATTCACATTACCTTGTCGTGTGAGAGTATGAAGCTTAAAGAGAACGTCCAAACATGGTTAAATGGTTCACTAAACGACCCCATTGTGCAAATACTGGCGAAAAATAGTCACCTGACTAAAGTGCAACTCGAAACAATGCTAATAGACGTTTTGTCCGAGAATATCTCGGGCAAACAGTTAAAATATGATGAAAAGGCCAGATTGAGACTAACGAAGGCGCGAATAAGCCGCGGCGCGTTTAACAGGACATTAGGGCAAGCAAAAGAAAATGTTGTTAAATCCATCTACACAGTACTACTCTTGGGCTACTTAGGTGTCTTTGAAGACACAAGTCTTGATCCATACTTGGAGGTAGCAAACAAACTGCATGAGTGTATAGCAGCTTACAAACAACTTCCAAACAAAGGTACAGAACTTGGTGACCATCTCAAAGTCATAGAAACCATTAGGGAAGAACTGGAAACAAGCCTGAAACAGCTCGCCAACCCATCAAAGGGAATAATGTGACGTCACAAGTCACTCCAACCTGAGCTACAGTTCAAATCCTTGAAGGCAAAGTTCAAGAGTCAGGTATCAAACCATAGAAAAGGCCACGTTTCATGGGGATCAGGACAATCGAGTTCCCAGGAAGCCGCATATTCTTTGGATGCGACCTGTGACGTCATAGGAACACTTGTCAAAAAGACCATAAACGTTAAATCATTCATGACTATATGTGATATGTGACGCAACATGTTCAACTCACATGTAATCACATATATGTCACAGGGAGGATAGGAAGAACGGAGGTTGCGACGGGTCTCTCGGTAATCCTACTCGCTACGGCTGGAATCATGGCAACTGGTTGCTACGTCATGCTTCAGCGCGCGAGGAAGGAATACAAGCAAGCACGGGCATCAGTGGAAGACATCGTATTGAGCTTCAATAGACAGTTAGGGATTGAGAGTGAAAAGCTGGAACATGTGGCCTTCAAACTGGAAGCCCTTAGCGCCAAGAGTGAAGTGGCCATAAGGAAATCAGACGAGACACAAAAAGCCATGCCGTCAATGGAAACTGCAATAGCTTCCGTTTCGGAAGATCGAAACAAGATCTCTACAAGGATCGACGAACTCACTAAACAAGTCAGTGATGTGATCAAGTCACAAGTGACTTTGACTACAAAGATGGCAAAAGTCGAAGAACACACTCAACAAATTCAAGTTAGTCCTGAGGCGAATATTGACGCCGTGATCCCAATCAAGAGGGATAGAGCGCTGGCGCCATTAACCGAAACGGAGTTGGCAGTTCTCGAAATGCTGGCCACTGAAGGCTCAAAGACAGCACCAGAGATTAAGGACAGAGTGAAGCTTAGCCGGGAGCACACTGCCAGGCTAATGAAGAAGCTGTATGAGAACGGTTATCTAGAGAGAGACATGCTCAAGATTCCATTTAAATACAGCGTCAAGAAGGAAATGGAGAAACTGTTAAGGAAAAGTGAGGGTGAAGCAGCTTAGCGCCACCACTTCTCCCTTCTATGCTCATGTTCCCGCAAGGGTTCGTTCACATTTACGTTCTGTAGTTCTGGGGTATCCTCTTTTCCGATTTTCGTTGCTAGATATTCATAATTAATAGGGCATTACGACAACGTAAAAGATGCCTCACTCGATCTACAAGATCATTGGTTCAAGTAACAGGCTGACCAGCCAAGTCTCCATTCACACTTCAACGAATCTTTGCTTCTTCCAGTCGTGCCTCTACCTGGACCCTTGCCATTTTGTATTTCAAGCTGTTTGAGTTGCCTGACCTATTGAGCACTCCCTTGCTCGCAAGCCTAGAAAGGTAAGTGGCTACAGTACTCAGACCTATTGGCTCCTTGAACTCCTGCTCAAAGGCAGTTTGGATTTCTTTTGACGAAAACCAAGCAATTGGGAAGTTCCTTTGGGTGATCATCTTGACCTTCTCGTATTTGGAAACATTAAGGTTCAAGTTACTGTCGCTTGAGCTGAAGTTCACCCCTTGATTCGTCACGCCCCCCAGAAGCTCCACCATATCTAGAAGACGCACCGTCTTCTCGCGGGTTATCTGCCCTTCAAATGCTATCGTATAACGATTACCTTCGCTGTCGAACAACTCAACACGTATCTTTCGTGCAGGCATTAGTGCAACCTATTTCGGGATGGTGTTCACAAATCTACAGTTCACAAGTTATAGGTGTTACGGTCAAGGATAACCATGGAAAAACCTATAATTGAGCATCAAATGAAGAAAAAGGCATGAATTGCTATGATTTTGGTATAACAGCATTCACAGTACTTCAGAAGCTCAAGAAGGGAAAGGGAAAGGTTCTGATCTACATATCCAGTAGAAATGTGGGGTGAGTCAATTCACAGAAAAAGAACACAGATAACTAAATAATAGTGGAAAGAAGAAAGAAAACATCCATTTTTCAGTAAACTTCACAAGGCATTCACAATAGTGAAACAGAAATGACAAAGACCAGTTCAAGACTATCTCTCCAATAGACCTTTCCAGAAAGGTAGGCGCACGGTAGGCGTCTGCCAACGAATTCAGATCCGTAATTTAACGTTGTATGAGGGGCACCCCAATGTTTCTAGTGGAAACGGAAAGTGTCAACCAATTTTGACTTTCCGTAACAAAATTCTTTAGTGATCATCAACTTTACTTTACAAGATATATTATATCTATAACTATGGGTTAACGCTTTAGAGTATGTTTCTTTCATAAAGAAATCATCAATAATTCCTCAATAATTTATTCAAAAGATAGAGTTCCACTGGACGACGAGGGGTGTGCCCATATGACTTTGAGATCAGACACGAGAGCATAGGACACTTTTAGGATTATTGCACCATCAATCTATTTTTTTGTATGGTAGCCCTTATTTCTCCACTCGAAGAAGTGGCGTTGCCTTTGAAGGTATTTAGAAGGGAGAGGGATGTCTGAAACTAACATTCTTGATGGGGTGTTTGAGAGAGTTACTCATGTTTCCAAGGTTTTCAAAGATCGCGATGTGCTTCGGCACGATTACGTACCTGGTAAATTACCTCACAGAGAGGATCAGATTAGGCAATTGGGTGAGACGATTGCGCCGGTATTGCGTGGTGCGAGGAGCTCAAACATAATTATTTATGGGAAGACTGGTACAGGCAAAACTGCCGTAGTGAAATATGTTCTGAATCACTTGGAAGCCAAGGCTAAAGAATTCAGTGCACCTATCAGATTCTGTTATGTCAATTGCAGAATAGTGGGCTCAGAATACCGGATTTTTGCTAGCCTTTGCCAAAACGTAGGTGTAGCGGTTCCATTCACGGGGCTTTCTACTGGCGAAGTCTTTGACAGGTTCCAAACAGGATTAGATTCCTCAAAGACTACTCTTATCATAGTCTTGGATGAGGTCGACGCATTAATAAAAGCACGTGGTGATATACTCCTCTACGAATTAACCAGAATCAATGAATCCTTATCCAGAAGCAAAGTCTCTCTGATTGGGATCTCTAATGACTTGCGACTGAAGGAGTTACTGGATCCACGTGTTCTAAGTTCCCTAAGCGAGGAGGAGATGGTCTTTAGACCCTACGATGCTAATGAGCTGAGGCATATTCTTTCAGAGCGCTCTAGTATCTCATTTCATGAATGCACTTTGTCTGAGTCTGCACTCAACCTCTGCTCAGCGTTGGCAGCGGCAGAGCATGGCGACGCTAGGCGAGCTCTAGATTTGTTACGTGTTGCTGGTGAGGTTGCTGAACGACAGGGCGTTGCTGTAGTTGTTGAAGATCATGTGCGAGAGGCTGAAAAGCACATAGAGCACAATCGTGTTTTTGAAGCCTTGAAGAACTTGACCTTTCATTCAAAACTTGTGATCCTTAGCGTTTACACTCTTAGCAAAGCAGAAATTCAAAAGGCTATCACAGGAGAAATCTATGAAGTCTACAGCGAGATTTGTGGTGAAGTAGGAATTGTGCCGTTAACACAGCGCAGATTGGGGTCCTTAGTTAATGAACTTGATTCTATGGGGTTATTGAATGCTAAAGTCACAAGCATGGGAAGGTATGGACGAACAAAGAGGATTAAGCTGGAAATAGCACGGGGGCTTATTAAGGATGTTTTTGCAAATGATGGCAGACTCGGGCGTCTAGTCGATTACGTGCCAAATTGCTTGTCAAAATGTGCAAACAATCCCCACTGAAGAGAATTAGCATGCAATTATCGAAACAATTCAAACAATTCAATACTATCTTATTCCTCAGTTGAATGGAACACTAGTGATTTCCAGTGTTTGGAGGTCGACGACAGGCACTTTCCCGCATGTCGGCATGAATCCAAGCTTCTTCATGTAGTCTGTTTGTTCTTGCCATCCGCCGGAGTTTATGATTGAAACTCCTCGGTAATTGCAGTAACCTAATGCATGAATGTGACCTGCATGGAAAATGTCAGGGACACGCTCTATGACAAGGGAGTCTCTGCTTTCAGGTAACAATGTGGTTTTGCCACCATATAGCGGAGCGAGGTGGCGGCTCTGCAATAGTAGACGCATTGCTTTTTCGGGATTATTGTTGCTCATCCCTGGGACAGTAGAGATGACATCGTCTAGACTGCGGCCATGATACATAATCACTTCTACGCCGTGGATGCTCACAGTGCATGGATTCCCAAGTGAATAGACATTCTTTGATTCTTTGAGTGCTTCAAGGTAGGCGCCTGATATTGCGGGTTGGGGAAGAGCCTTTCTGGGCGCGTCATGGTTGCCGGGTATTATTATCACTTCTATGTAATCTGGGATTTGTTCAATGTACTTTGCAGCAAGGCGGTATTGCTTGTTGATGTCTTTGGTCGACAGTTCCCTCGATTGATTTGGATAGACTCCCACGCCGTCAACAATGTCGCCTGCTATCAAAACGTATTTGATGTGGCTTGCGACTTCCTTCATCTGATCGTTTCCATATTTCCCGTTTAGCCATAGTATGAAGCGGCTGAAAGATTCTCTTTGGAATTTTGTGCTTCCTACATGAATGTCTGAGGTGAGTACTGCGCAGACTCGTTCTGAGGCTTTATGTGGGGTTCTCTGGCCTACGTCAGGTAAGATTATGTCATCTGCTATTAGCCATCCTGTTTTTGCTTTGATGACGCTTAAGCAGACAACTTGATCAAGCATGAGCAATTGTGCCTTTTTGCGGAGATCCTCTGATGCATTTTGTGATACAAGAACTGTGATGTGTGCTTCTAGATCCTCTATTGACAGAATTGTTCGTTGCTTCGTTTCTCGTTTCTCTGTTATCAGTCCAATGATCTTGAGCTTGGTGTTTGCAGGGGCTTTAAGCGCGTCTATGATTGACGTTGCACTTTTGACATCAATTCGTTGCCTCAGTAGTCTTTCAGTGCGCTTGAATCTATCGCGGAAGTATTCCAGAAAATCCTCAATAGTGCCGTTCGAGCTGATCTTGCCAGATGAGTTTTCAATGATGTTGATGCTCTTCTCAATGCCTTTCGCGTATGGTTGGAATTGCTTCCTTCCTTCAGTTATTTGCGAAGTCTGAAGTGCTTGCGGATTGGGCTGTTCTTGAAACTGAGTATCTGGTGTTTTCGTGACCGTCTCATTTGATTGTTCTGCTTCTTCTAGCAGCTCTTCTAGGAGGCTTCTGTTTATAAAAAGAGGTTTTTCGTGCAAATCCCCA
>Ga0315288_10000180_pt1 | contig 74383 bp, 70 predicted proteins | sample YL17G11_20_MG_FD_203454 | JGI IMG/M metagenome (GOLD analysis project Ga0315288, IMG submission 203454) | Sediment microbial communities from Yellowstone Lake, YNP, Wyoming, USA - YL17G11_20 | ecosystem: Environmental > Aquatic > Freshwater > Lake > Sediment | place: USA: Wyoming | collected...
AGGAATCTTAAAAAGATTCCGAGGACTAAGTCCCCTGAGAAATCTCTTTGAGATTTCCAGGACAAAAGTCTCGGGAATCCTTCGGATTCCACGAGGCCGGAAATTCTTTGAATTTCACGGGGCGGTTACGCGACTCGTACTCGCCTCGGCGTTGCCGAAGGCGAAGCCGGGTCGGTTGCGTCAAACGTCAGTCGTTGTTTCAGACGCAACCGTCTGACGATTGACGAAACGAGCAGCGCAACCGAAGGACGAAATACGCAACCTGCGGTTTTTGCGGTCTCTGCGGTAAGAAAGTAAGGAGTATAAAATGGCAAAACAACTGACCATATTCGTTGAGAACAGACCCGGACGACTTAGCGCCGTAGCGAAAAGCTTGCGCCAAAGCAATATCGACATAAGGGCATTTACCGTCCAGGACAGGGGCGACTACGGCCTTGTAAAACTGATAGTGAACAATCCAAACCAGGCATATCTTTCGCTTGCCAATCTCGGCTGCGCCTGCGCGTTAAAGGATATTCTGGCAATCTCGGTCTTCGACAAAATCGGCAATTTCGAGCGTCTCACCTCGGCCTTAGCTGAAAACAATATCAACGTCAAAGACGCCTACGGCTTCGTCCTCCAGCCGCATCAAAAAGGCGTCTGCTGCCTTGAGATTGAAGAATCCCAAACCGCCTCGGCCCAAAAAGTAATTAAAGACGCCGGCTTCACTCTCCTAAAAGACGACGAACTATATAACCTGTGATTTCTTGCCACAGAGGGCACAGTTTTTTTGAGCCACAGAGGACACAGAGGTCACAGAGAATTTTTAAGTTGTAGTTGTAGGTCGGGGCTTGCCCCAACAAATGCTTTTTGTTTGGCCACAAAGAGGCAATAACAGTTTATGAGTCAAAAAGACAAGAAGAACAGCATCAAAAGACCGCCTGTTTTTATGCCAGAAAATGAACCGTATCTCGGACTCAAATCTGTCTTTTGGTTCGACCGATTAATATGCTGGACACTCGAAGGGAATACAAAAGTCGCCAAATGGACTATAGACCACAGGAGTTCGATGACGCAACTTCAGCTCGCGGCCTGCCAAATAATCCCTCAAGGTATAAGCATCGCCCTTAGCATTAGAGAGTTAATACGACAAGGGTACCTGTTTTCTGCGATGATTCTTATTCGACCTCTTATAGAAAGAGCTGCTGTGATTTCCTACCTTGATTTACATCCTGATGCAGTTACTTTGTGGGAAAGCGGATGGAAACATGGCGAGAGGCCTTCCCTTGCAACCATGATGAACGAGATGAGCGGTAGATCAAGCAAAGAGGAAGCTCAAAAAATATGTAGCGAACACAATCACATTGTTCATGGAGACCCGCTTAGTTGCTACCATAACATAATACACCTTAATGACGGAAGCATTGGGTATGCCAGTGGAAAAATACTGAACAACCATGAATTGTGCGACGGTATTGCAATGGAGGCACAATGCTACCTTGTTGTATTGGCCGGGCGGATGTCCAGAATATTTTCAGATGTAGATATACCTCAAATGCCCAAAGAGGATAAAGCTTGACCAGCTAATAAATTACTGCACCAGCGATTTAAACAGCATTTTTCTGAAAAAAAAGATATGGCCGACCGAGGTCCGGGGCCACCATGCTAATTTCTCCGCCGAAGGTTTTCTAACAGGTAACCTATGACATCAACCGTTTTTTTTAAGTTCCTCCTCCGCTTGCGCTACGGAGGATAAATCCGCCCCGCCTTCCATCCTTCGCCACAAGGGGCTTCGGAGGACAGGTCGCCTCCGCCTTCGGCGGGTAAACTTCGCTCCGGTCCGTCTTCGCTGCGCTCCCTTCGGCTTGGTTCGACTCTTTCGACTGTGCTCAAGACAGGTTCGCTCACCACAGGTCGCTCAGGGCGAGCAGGACATAGTGGCTTCTTGTAAAATGGGTCCCCTGTTGCCCGTCAAAGTTGGTTTTTCTCGGGGATCTCCGTTTCACTGCGAGAAGTTGAGACGGGCAAATTCTCCACGGGACTTCTTCGCCGCCGCGTCATAAGCGCGGGCAGCATCGACTTCGTTCTTAAAATAGCCGAGGAATATTTTTTTGCGACGATGGGTGATATACGCCTCCCAAAGACAGTATCTTTTATCAATAGAGACGCCGACGAACCGGGAGGAGGTATTTTTTCTCTTCCGGGTGTTGAACAGATTTTGAGTTCTTGTTGCTATGCGAAGATTCTCTCTGCGATTATCGAGGGAATCTCCGTTTTTGTGGTCAACAAGCAATCCAGGCGGCTCATTCATAATCAGTCGCTGCAAACGCACCATTTTGAAGTTTCCATCTTTATCCTTGATGCCGCTTACCGCGTAAAATTTCTTTTTTGAGCCCCCCAGCGACCACTTGAGGTTTCCATACCTGTAATAATCTTTCTGGTCCAGAATTGTCCATTCTCTCTCGCCCAAATCAATCCTGCGAAAGTCATAGCCGTATTTTCTCTGCCGATACCACATCACAGGCCACGCACAGATTTTGTCTAACCAAGCCGGAATATTTATTTCAATTCTCGCCATTTTCTTACCCTCCCTTTCTTCTGCCACTAAGTTACCAATTCAATGTGGTTGCATTTTACGTCCATCGGTTGCGCTGCTCGTTTCGTCTGTCGTCAGTCGGAACTCGTAGCACGGGCTTCCAGCCCGTGCTACGTTTTACGCAACCGAAACGAGTCGCGCAACCGCAACCGTTTAACTTTTTCTCGGCTTGCCTATCTTGGCTTGATACTCGGGACTTCTGTCCCCCCTGACCTTGCACATCTGTGCTGCCACCATTTTAAGGCGGCCTTGCTGAACCAGTGCGGCTCAGCAAGTTAGGATTATATCAAACAAACATCATAAGTCAACAAAAAAACAACTTTCTTTCAAAAATTATTTGCTTTACCGCAAGTCCTTGTGTTTGTGGGAGTTATACGCCGAAGGTTTTCTAATGGGGCCAGTTCAAAAACCTTGACCATTTATGGTCATCTTCATTTTTATCTTAATAATAAAGATGACCACACTTGGCCATACTTGCCCATCAATATTGAATGGATAATCTGGCAGCTTGAGGTCTGTGGCAATCTATGGTCATCTTATACAATCTAATATCATCTTGGTTATTAGCTTAATAACGAAGATGGTATTACACAGCATTAGATAGCATTACTTTTCATCGCATTAAGGGGTGGCATCTTAGACAGCTTCGATGTTAAACCCGTGAGATGGCGGCTTTGCCTATCTCACGGGTTGAATCCGTCCGCCTCGCCAAAGGCGGGGGCAAGCTTTTCAGCAGAATCCTCAATTAAATCAGAAATGATTTTACGCCTTTTGACTTTGTGCCTTGAGAATTTGAGATAGAGACCTTAACGCCTGATTAACCGATCGCGGCGTTCGGAATACCTTTGCGACATCCGGGTCGAGCAAAACGATATTGGTTCCGGCCTTATATTTAGCGGCGTATTTGCCCCTTATGCCTTTGCTGAAATCATATTCTTTTCTCATAACGCTACCTACGCATCAATTTTATCCCAGTTCATACTGTTTTCTTTCATTCTTTGTGGCTTTACGAGCGCTTATAATACGAATAACGTCATGACGGTCCGTGTGAACAACCACAAGAATCCTGTCTCTGGAAGATGTTCCAATAATAACAAATCTGTCCTCGCCGATTGAGTGGTATGGGTCGGGAATAGTGAGCGACAAAGAATCACCAAAAACCGTGGATGCTTCTTCAAATGTAATCCCATGCTTTTTGATATTTAACAGGGCTTTTTTGCGATTCCACTCAAATCGTAAAGTCACTGCTCAATCCCTTATCCTTGCTAACAAACGACAATATTTTTAGTAAATTTTACATTCGCGGCTTACATACGACAAACAAAAACTTTCATTGTTTCAAAATCGGCATTTGACACTCGCAAATCGAAAATCAAACTACCCCGGCCTTTTATCAACGACGCGGGCCTTTGAATCGAGCTGCCTCAGGGACTTCGGCTCGACCAATGTAACTTTGGCTTCCACGTCCAGAACGGTCTTGATGCGTTTGGACAATTGAGTAAGCAGGTTTTCGAGCGATTTGACCTCATCGAGGAAAGGAATCTTGTCCGACACCTCCACCTTGATTTCGAGTGTATCGACGCCCGCCTGCCGGTCGAGGATAATCTGGTAATGCGGGCTTACGCCATCCAAATCACGAAGGACATGCTCAACTTGTGCGGGGAAGAATTCCACGCCTCTAAAACAAATCAGGTCATCCGTCCGCCCCATTACCCTGGCCATACGGACAAACGTCCTTCCGCAGGCGCACGGCTCCGGATTTATCGACGTAATATCGCCCGTCCGGTAGCGAATAAGCGGGAAGCCCTCTTTGGTAATTGTCGTCAGGACAAGCTCGCCTTCCGGGCCTTCGCCTACCGGCTCGAGCGTCTTCGGGTTAATGACTTCGACGATGAAGTGGTCCTCATTTATGTGCAGGCCCTCACGCAAATGACATTCGCCGGCGATTCCCGGGCCCATTATCTCGGCCAAACCATAAGTGTCCGTCGAGGTTATATGCAGCCGTTCTTCAAGCTGCCGGCGTAGATGTTCGCTCCATCTTTCGCCTCCGAAAATCCCCAGTCGCAAACGCAGCGTCTCAACAGGGACTTTCAATCCCTCGATGGATTCGGCGATATTGGCAGCGTGGCTGGGTGTGGTTATCAGGACCGTTGTCTTGAAATCCCTCATTATTACAATCTGCTTTTCGACGCTTGCCGTCAAAGACGCAGGTATAACCGAAGCGCCTATTTGCTCCGCCCCCTGGTGAAAGCCGAATCCGCCTGTGAAAAGGTTATAATCAAGCGCGATTTGGACCACGTCGTGTTCAGTCACGCCCGCGGCAGCGAGAAGCCGGGCGGTGCAATCCGTCCAGTTGCGAAGGTCATCGCGGGTGTAGCCGACAACAATGGGTCTGCCTGTTGTGCCGGAGGTCGAATGAATGCGCACGATATTGCGCAGCGGGACCGCGAACATATCGTAGGGATAGCTTTTGCGAAGGTCGTCCCTCGTTGTGAAAGGCAGCTCGCGAAGCGCCCGTCTATCCTTGATATTTTCGAGATTAACCCGATGCTCGTCGAAGGCCTTCTGGTAGAAAGCGACGTTGCGATAAACCCTGTTCAACGTGGATTGCAGCCGCTCAATCTGAAGCTGTTCGAGGTCCTCTCGCGGCATTTTCTCGTCTTTTGGACTGTAGTAAATTATCTCGCCCATAAGTTCCTCACTCATCAATTCTTTGGTATTCCTTGCCGAGGTACGCCCGCTGAACTTCCGGATTATCGCTTAGTTCGCGGCTGGTTCCCTCAAGAACAATTTGCCCGGTTTCGAATACATAGCCGCGGTCTGCCAGGGCCAAAGCAGCGCGTGCATTTTGCTCGACGAGAAGAATCGTCAAACCGTCGCGTTTCAGGTTGGCGATGGTTTCGTAAATGCTCTTCACGAGCAGCGGCGAAACCCCAAGGGATGGCTCATCCATCATCAGAAGTTTCGGCCTTGACATCAATGCCCGTCCGATGGCAAGCATCTGCTGCTGGCCCCCGGAAAGCGTGCCGGCAAGCTGGTTGGCCCGCTCCTCGAGGATGCCGAATAACTTATATACCTGTTTCAAGCTCGCAGCGATGTCATCCGCAGCGCCTTTACGCTGGCGGAGATATGCGCCGAGGACAAGGTTCTCCTTGACGGTCAAGGTGCTAAAGATGTGTCGGCCCTCCGGAACAAGGGAACAACCCATCTCGACAATCTTTTCTAACAGCTCATTATTGATGTTTTGCTTATTGAACATAATAGTGCCCGAACGTGGTCTCAGTATGCCTGCTATGGTCTTAAGAAGAGTTGTCTTTCCTGCGCCGTTGGCGCCGATAATCGCAACGGCCTCACCGGGCAAAACGTGGAGCGATATGCCCTTGAGGACCCGTAAGGGGCCATACCCGGCTTCAAGATTCAAGATTTTGAGCATCGCTGTCACCGAGGTAGATGCGAATTACTTCGGGATTTCGCTGGATTGCCCGCGGGGGCCCTTCGGCAATTTTCTGCCCCTGGTCGAGGACAACTATATCATCGCAGATTGTCATAACGAGAGACATATCATGCTCTACAACTAAGCAGGTGACGCCACGGTCACGAATCCACAGAATCAATCTGGCAAGCTCTTTGGTCTCGTAGATGTTAAGTCCGGCCGCCGGCTCATCAAGCAGCAAAAGCACCGGCTCCATTGCAAGAGCCCGAGCAAACTCCACAAGGCGCTGCCGGCCGAACGGCAGGTTCGAGGCCGTCTCGAATGCGTGCGCCATCAGTCCCAGGTCATCGAGTATCTCCAATGCCTTCTCTTTGGTCTCTCTATCTTCCCGCCAGGTGCACGGCAGATTCAGCATACCGGAGATGAATCCGCACCGCGTCCGGCAATGCCTGCCAACCATAACATTTTCAAGGACGGTCATACGACCAAACAGCTTTGTGGTCTGGAACGTTCGCGCGATACCCATACAGGCGACGGTGTGCGGTTTCCACGCCGTAATTTTTCTGCCCCGGAAAACCACCTCACCCTCGTGCGGTGGTATCGTCCCCGCAATAAGATTGAAGAGAGTCGTCTTCCCGGCGCCATTTGGGCCAATGACGGCCTTAATCGTGCCCTGCGGCACTTCGATACTGATATCGTTAACGGCGTGAAGACCGCCGAAAAACCGATGTAGCCCTTTGGTTTCAAGCAGCGCGTTACCCATTTGACCTCCCGGGCAGCAACGATGACATCGCTCGCAACCGGGGCATACGCAGCAGGCCCTGAGGAGCAAAGATAAGAATTACAATCAGGATAATTCCAAAGACGGCATCGTCGTAAGACCCAAAAACGCCCCGCAGAGAAAGAAAGTTCAGGAGTATCCCCATAAACAGCGCTCCCCACAGGTTTGCCATTCCGCCTACGGCCACGATGACTAAGTAGCGGACCGACTTCATAACAGTAACCTCGGAAGGGCCAATGCTGCCATTGTAGTGAGTCAGGAGGACGCCGCCCACAGCGGCAAAGAGAGCACTCAAAATAAAGATAAGCAGCTTGTAACGATACGTGTTGACTCCCAATGAATGCGCCGCCTCCTCGTTTTCGTGGATAGAGCGAAGGGCCCTGCCGACGCGAGAGTTAACCAGGTTAATGGCCAGGACCATTGCCAACACCACCACGAACCATGTGATGTAGTAGCTCATAATCCGAAATGGTGCTCTCCCGTTGACCTCAAGGCCGGCAAAAATCCTGAAGGGCGGCACGTTCGAGATACCATCCGCCTGGCCGAAGACCTGTCCACCGAGAACTATGCGGTATATAATCAGTCCGAATCCGAGAGTCGCCATCGCCAGATAGTGCCCCTTGAGACGAATGAGAGGTAGCCCTATCAGCAACGCGATTATGCCTGTCAGCAGCATTGCCACAACAAAAGCCACCAATGGAGTGAAAGACATGATATCGGCGCCATAGATGTCCCGTCGTTGTAAAACCAGCCCCAGCGAACTGCACCAGCTAACTAATGGCGTGTCACGATACGCCAGGAGATTCCACGTGGTCAAAACCGCCGTCGTGTATCCGCCGATGGCAAAAAAACCTGCGTGTCCCAGTGACACCTGGCCTGCGTAGCCCATAAGCAAACACAATCCTATCACAACCAGGGCATAATGAGCCGACATAGTAATTTGTGTCATATAGTAGGTCGCGTGGGTCTCTGAAAGCACAACCTGCAAAACAACTACCCCCAGGACAACGACGATGACAGGGATATACCTGCGGAATTGCATTATGCTGCCCTCATAGCGGTAATCTCATGCCTGCCGAAGATACCGCTCGGCCGCAAGACCAGAATCATCAATAAGATGACAATCGAGACGGCCTCCTTATAGGCGACATCAAACTGGCTCATCATAAAGGTCTCCACAAGCCCCAGCAATAATCCAGCGGCGACGGCAGCCATGCTGTTGCCCAGACCGCCAAGTATAGCAACTGTGAAACCCTTGATAGCCAGAGGCGCTCCCATATCGTATTGCGTTTGTGTGACGGGTGAGATAACACAGCCGGCCAATGCCCCGATACCGGCGCTGAGCATAAAAGACAGCGTTACCATCAACCTATCGTTAATGCCGCAAAGCCGAGCCGCCATCCTGTCGTCGGCACAAGCCCTCATAGCGCGGCCCGTCAGCGTAAAGCGAAAAAAAGGCGTCAGCCCCATCACGATAACGGCGCTGACGCCCAGTACCCATAGAACCTGCGGTGAGATATGAGCTCCAAGAATAGTGATTGTGGAAACCTCGTTCCCTGTAAAATAAGGCAGGGACCTGACCTTCTCATCCCAGATGTGAAGCATCGCTTCCCGCATAAGTATCGAGACACCGATGGTGATGACGATAAGACGCAGAACCGAGGCGTTGCGGACCTGCCTGATGAAAACAATCTCAACTAAGCCCCCAATCAGCGTCGTTATCACAACCGCCAGAAGGATAGCGACCGGCAGCGGGACGAAATGATTCAAACTGATGGCAGTCATCGCTCCAACGACAAGAAACTCCCCCTGAGCGAAATTGATAATCCCGGTCGTGTTGTAAATGATGTTGAAACCAATGGCAACAATGGCGTAGATGCTGCCAACGGTTATGCCCGCGAAGCAATACTGGACGACCTGAGGAAGATTCATTCCGGTTCGATTTCTGCGCTCGACCGAACAGGTCGATGTCAGTTTTTATATATTACAAATTTACCATCCTTCACGGTGAGCATTTCGAAGGCATCCATACCCAGACCGTTGTGGTCCTGAGACGAGAAGTTAAAAACGCCGGCCGTTCCAACGAAGCCCTTCAGGTTCTCAATGGCGTCGCGAACCTTCTCCTTATCGGGACTCCCTGCCTTCTTGATTCCTTCGACGAGTATCAGCATCGCGTCGTATGCGTGGCCGCCGAAGGTGCTCGCGTCTTCTTTGTATTTGCCCTCATAATCCTTCTTATACCCTACAAGAAGCGCCTTTTGAGGATGGTTATCGGGCAGCGATTCCACAATCAGCAGGCGTCCACAGGGGAATATCGTGCCATTTGCCGCCACGCCGCCCTCCTGGACGTACCTTATATTCCCATATCCATGACTCTGAAACAGGGGCACATCAAGACCGATTTGCTTCATATTTTTGGCAACCATGCTTTGGGCGGGAACAATCGACCAGTTTACAACCGCGTTAACGTCATGGCCTTTTATCTTGGTGAGAACGCCCGTCAAGTCGGTCTCCTGCTTGTCGTATGTCTCGTTAATGTCGATTGCGATGCCGTATTCGCCGGCAAGATTGGTGAGTTGTTTGCCGCCTGCCACACCAAAGCCGTCATTGCTTGTGATTACGCCTATCTTTTTAATGCCCTTTTCCTTCATAACCCTGTAAATGCGTCTTGCTGCATCGCTGTCTTTTTGGGGTGTCTTGAAGACATAACTTGCGACCGGATTGACAATGCCTTCGGCAGCGGCACAGGAAAGAAGAATTGTCTTGCCTTCCTGGCAGATATTCTTGATGGCCATTGTCTCGCCGCTGGTTGAAGGCCCGATTATCGCCAGAACCTTGTCTTCCTCAATGAACTGCTTTGCCAGCGAAATGGCATTTTCCGGCTTGCCGCCTGAGTCCTTCACGATTAGCTCGATTTTATGGCCGTTGACTCCTCCCGCCTGGTTTATCTTGTCGACGAACATCTCGACGGTCTTCGCCTCTGGCGCCCCGAGATTCGATGCCCCGCCGGTCACCGCAAAAATAGCTCCGACCTTGATAGGCGGTGCATCGGCTGCCTTGGCGACCCCTGCAAAGCAAAAGGCGAAGGCCAAAACTAAAATTCCGACAATTTTCGCTAACTGATTTCTCATAAGTACCTTCCTTTCCCATATTAAAACGTTCCGATTCATATTTTTCGGCAGGACAGAAATCCTGCTACTATCGAGAATCCAAACCGCCCTTGTCGGCCAAAATCATGGTCATATCTGCAAACCTTCCTTTGTTCGCCCGCAGAACAATGGAAACCTGCCTTGCGCACACGGCATTCTCCTATGACGAACCGTCCTGTAAATACAGGGGATACATAATAGCATATTAACCCGGCTTGGCAATCCCTTATTCTATGCGATAACTGTCCCAAGGATTGTAGGGGGATTTTTGGAGGGCAGGCATTTTCGATTTCGTCCTATTGTTTATCTGGCCGGCTCAATGGACGAAATCTGGGTTTAACTTGCCGGGCCGCCGACGCGGTGTTGACGGCGTCTTTGTAGAATTTCTCCTGTGCCCGAATCTTGCTGCCGCGTGCAGACGCCCGTTGGTAATGGCCGTCGGGCAGAAGCCGCCAGGTCTTTACGTTGTCGGCAAAGAAGGTCTTGAGCATATCGAGCAGGCGATTCTTTATCGCGGCATTCCTTATGGGGAATAAAATTTCGAGCCGGCGGTCGAGGTTTCTGCGCATCCAGTCGGCACTACTAAGGAAAATCTCCTCGTGACCACCGTTGCGGAAGTAGTAGATTCTTGTATGTTCGAGAAACCTGTCGATGATGGAGCGGACTTCGATATTATCCGAGACATTTTTAACGCCCGGTCGCAGGCAGCAGATTCCACGGACGTTGAGCATAACTTTTACGCCTGCACGGCTTGCGCGATAAAGTGCCCGGCAGATGGCCGGGTCCTGGATGGTGTTGATTTTTGCAATAATAAGCCCTCTGTCGTTTGGGGTGGAGGCCTGTATTTCGCGCTCGATGAGGTCGAGAAATTTCTGTCGCAGGTCAGTGGGTGCGATAGTCAACTGACGCCAGCCGACGGTTTCGGAACGGCCTGTCAGCAGATTGAAAAACGCCGAGACATCGGCGGCAATGTCTGGGTCGCAGGTCATAAGGCCGATGTCTGAATAGAGCCGGGCGGTGCGGTCGTTATAATTGCCGGTGGACAGGTGCACGTATCTGCGGATGCGTCCCTGCTCACGCCGGACAATGAGAAGCGCCTTGGCGTGCGTCTTGAGTTTTGCTATGCCGTAGATAACGTGACAGCCGGCATCTTCAAGCTCTCTGGCCCAGTTGACGTTTCTCGCTTCGTCGAATCTGGCCTTAAGCTCGACGAGAACAGTTACTTCCTTGCCGTTGCGAGCGGCATTGGCGAGAGCCCGGACGACGGGGCTGCTTCCGCTTGTTCGATACAACGTTTGCTTAATGGCCAGGACGTTCGGGTCATTTGCCGCCTCTGCGGCAAGCTTCATAACCGGCTCGAAGCTCTCATAGGGGTGAAAGAGCATAACGTCTCGCTCCTGAATGGTAGTCCACAGGTCATCGCTGTCTGCGAGGTCCTGTGGCGGCTGAGGGGGCCAATCATCGACTTTGAGCCGCTCTGAGGGCAGCAAGTCGGTCAACTGCATCAAGGCATTGGCGCCGAGCAGACCATCCATCTCATAGACGTCTTGGGACTTGAGCCGAAGGAATCTCATCAACCATTTCTTCAGCCGGGCATCTGCGCCGGCGGAAATCTCGAGGCGCACGGCCGAGCCCCTTCTTCTTTCCCATACGGCTTTGGCAATAGTGCTGAGCAGGTCGGCGGCCTCATCTTCCTGTATCGCGATATCTGCGTCGCGGGTTATGCGAAAGTATGCTGTGGATACGATGTAGTCATCGCCGAAGAGGACCTGCGCGTTGGCCGCTATGACGTCCTCCACGGGCGTTACAAAGGTGTCCCCTTCGGTGGGAATATTGACGAACCGCTGTAAGAGCCCCGGGACGGGAACAACTATAATGCTGGTCGTGGATTTTCCAGAGGCCACGATGAACGCAACAAAAAGATGCAGGCCGGGGAGAAGCGGAGTGGGTTTAAGCTCCTCGACTGCCATCGGCGTCAGAACGGGCAGAATCTCAGCGGTGAAATATTGTCGCAGGAACTGTGCCTGTCGGTCGGTCCAGTCGTTTCGTGGCAGGACACTGAATCCGTCCTCCCTGAGTCCGGCAAAAACGTCTTTGATACCTTTGGTCTGCTCGGCAACCATTTTATGGACGCGTTCGCTAATCGAATTTAGCTGCTGGGCCGGGGTAAGGCCGCTGGGGTCCTGCTTTCTCGGCTCGGAGGCGAGCTGCTGCCTGAGTCCGGCGACGCGAACCATAAAGAACTCGTCGAGATTTGAACTGACGATGGAAAGGAACTTTAGCCGTTCTCCGAGCGGAAGCTGCTTACAAAGCCCCTCTTTTAATACCCTGTCATTGAACTCAAGCCAGCTTAACTCACGGTTTATCAACAATTGCGGCTTTTTAAGGTCGATGTCTTTACTCATAGCTCCAATCCAACTGATTAGCTTCTTTCCAATCGAATTTGTAATCCGTAGATGTCCTCGAACAAATCGCCTTTCATCGCCAAGGTGCGCTCTTCCAGACTCAAATCGGCGGTCGTAGAAACGACGATGACAAGCCCGTCGTCGCCGAGCTTAAACTTAAGGTCCTTGACGTGTTGTATCCTGCTGGCATCGAGTGCGTCGGCGACCCTGAGAATCGCGGCAAGCTTGTTTACCACCATTCTGCTTTCGCGCGGCAGCGCCATATACTCAATATGGGTTGATTTTGGCCTGCTTCGCCGATGGTAGCGGGCCACATGAGCGACGAGCTGGAGATGCTCCTGGGTAAGCCCCGGAATCTCAGAGCTTACAATCAAATAATAGCTATGTTTGTGGTGAGACCTGCTGGACACGAAGGTTCCGATTTCGTGAAGAAGTGCGGCGACTTCGAGCACGAGGCGGTATTTTTTATCGAGAGAGTGCTCACCGAGCAGCTCATCAAAGAGCCGGACGGAGAGCTCTCTTGTGTGCAGGGCGTGCTTGAGGTCCACCCGATATTTCTTGGCCACCGACAAAGCGGACCGTATGACGTCGTCGTATGTTGATTCCTCGCGAGCGCCGATAGCGACCTGAGCCAGGTCGAACAGAAGGCCGTCGCGCATAGAGACATTACACACGAGAATATCATTGGCGCCTGTCGAATGGAGAAGGACCTGGAAGATTAGCAGCGCCGGTATCAGCGTTTCGGTATCAGTGAACGATAAGCCGTATTTTTTAGCGAGCTTGTCGATTGATTGACGCCGGCTGGCGTCAATGAGCTTGTCGAGGTCTCTTGCAGAGACGCGGCGCAGGTTCTCGATGTTTGTAGGTCTGCCGATGCGGTCGGCGGCCCACCGAAGGTCTCCTCCGACCGCGTAAACTGTTTTGACCTGCTTAAGGGGCAGTAATCCCTGCATCGAGGTCATAATGCCGGCCACCTGGTGGCGAATCATCTCTGCGGTGCGGTCAGCCGACTCGGTGGTGGTGGAGAGGACTTCCTGAAGTCGGATGGAACCCATCGCAAGGTTCCGTGAAGCGGTAATTTGCCCTTTTCGGAGCAGACTGATAACGGTGCTTCCGCCACCCACCTCGACTACCAGGGAGTTTCTCTTTGCCAGGTGGGATTTGCCAACGGCATGACGGACTGCGGCGACGGTGAGCCGACTTTCTTCGGAAGAGTTAATAACAGTCACCTCAAGGCCCGTGGCCATAAGAATCTGGTCGAGGAATGTGTCCCCGTTAGCGGCTTCTCTTACGGCGCTGGTGGCGACGACCTTGAGCGAACTTACGTTGTAGGTTTTGAGGACGTTTTGGAAATCGCGAAGAATGAGGACGGCGGCACGAATTGTAGGCGCTTTGATTCTGCCTATTTTGAATGTGTCCTGGCCCAGGTGAACAGCCCGTTGCAACCGTTCGAGGACTTCGATGCGGCCATCAGGGAGGGCCTGTGCGATGACCATACGGATGGAGTTGGAGCCCATATCAATTGCCGCCAGCGTTTTCACGGCAGATGCATCCTGATTTTTTACGCTCACGGGGTCCATTCCTACTCTCAAAGAACGCGTTGTGAGGTTAAGTTTCTCGTGTCAGCATCAAGTTATCATATTATTAGTATTTCGTCAGGACTACCGATTTATTAAAGGGATTTACGCCGCAAAACGAGTTTTTTGCCAAACACCAGCTTAAACAGGTCAGCTTTGCCAGTGGCCGCTGAGAATTCACCTTCAAGCGGCTCTTTAGAACCGCAGGTCAGTTCCAGCCGGTTGGCGATGAGCGAGCAATTGATATTTTGAACAAGATTTCGGTGGGAGCGGTCAAGGCCGTCGACAAGGCGCAGGATACCCGCAAGCTTGCGGACGATTGTTTGGTCTTTAGCACTAAGCTGGCAATAATACGCGTGTCCGTTGGCGGGCAGACGCTTGCGGTGGTATCTTGCCAGCAGGGCGATGATGCTTTTGCCACGGAAATCAAACGGCAGGGTGGTGTTCTCCATAATAATTTTCAAGGCGGTCTTGTGATGTCCCTGCTGCCCCTCAATCCAGCCGATGTCGTGAAGCAGGGTGCCGCAGCGAAGAAGGAACCTTTCTTTACCGCCCAGGTGATGTAATTCAGAAAGCTGGTCGAAAAGCTGCAAAGCCAGTTTTTCAACCTGATGAGTATGCTGCTGCTCATAGTTACATCGTCTTGCCAAAGCGAGTATGACCTTTAGCCGGTCTTCATCCGTGAGATTGTCTGATACGTGGCTTTCACGCTGTTTTTTCAAGGTGTCCAGACTGGCGGCTTTTTCCAAAACGTCAATTAATCCAGCCGACAAGGCCGCCTTGCGGATCGCGCGGGCCGCCTTTGCTATGTCATATTTCACTTTGTAATGCCTGACTGTCACACGGCCGTCCGTGAAGTTCAGAATTGCATACGAGGCACGGGTGTCTCCTTCCGGCCGGCCGACGCTGCCTGGATTGACAAAAAGGACGTTGCCTTTGCGTTTGCGCAACGGTCGATGAGTGTGCCCGCACAAAACCAGGTCGGCCCCGGCGATTTTTGCAAGCTCATTGAGACGTTTTTCAGGCATCGTGGGGCCAATGCCCTCTTCAATATCGGCGGGGCTGCCGTGCGTCAGGAGAACGGTCAGTCCTGCAACTTTGATTCGCCTTTCTTTTGGCAACGAACGCAGGTAGCGCCTGTTGCCCAACGAGAGTGCTTTGTAGTTCCATTCAAAAGCGGAAAATTTTTCGGACGACTTGTGCTTCTTCCATCGTTGTGCGTTTCGAGCAAATGTCAGGACCTTCAGGTCGTAGTTGCCTGTGATGCTTATCGCATTCTCGCCGCGCAATCGTTCGATGACTTCATTTGGATAGGGTATGTAACCTACAAAGTCACCGAGATACCAAATCTGTTCCACGCCGTGTTTGGCGCAATCCGCGAGCACTTGCTCAAGTGCAGGCAGGTTACCATGCACGTCGCTGAGGATTGCTGTTTTTAGTGTTTTTGCTCGCACGGGCCTGCCTCCTGCTCAGTGCCCGATGGTGTCCGGGGCTCCGCGGAGCGGTTTTGAATGATTGAATTGAGCTTGCTCCAGAAGCCCTGTTCGGCGAGTTGCTTCCAGTACTGAACGTTTTGCTCGAAAAGCATCTGACGGTCCTTGCGACGTTGCCTGACAAGGTAGTCGATACCTCGTTTGAGTCGTTTAAATGCCCGCACGGAGCCGAGATATTCCACCATTCGTGCTTTTTCATCGCTGCTGAAGACCTTAATATCATCGAGCCAGACGTTACAATCGTGGAGCTTTCCCAGTAACGATTGAAGGCGTTTCATTCCCTCGATATGTTCATTGAGCCGATTCTCAAAAGGCAGGTTACAGATTTCGAGAGTGTATCGAAGGCGTTTTGCCGCGATTCTCATCTGGTGATGCCCTTTGCTGTCACGAGGGTCATCGAGAGAATGTTCGAATGAGAATAAGCCCACGAGCCGGTCTTTGATGTGCTCCTGGGCCTTTTGAAATACGAATTGGCTGCGTATGCCAATTCTCACCGCAGAGACCGCAGAGCGCGCAGAGTTTGTTTTATTTTTTTTCTCTGCGGTCTCCGCCCGGCTTCGACTCGCTTCGCCGAGGCGAGCGTGCTCGGCGGAGAATGCTCCGATTTCGGCAAGAATCTGTTTTTCTTCGAGCCGGTCGAAAACTTTGACGACCTTTGGCTGGATGGCCTGGCGACGCTGCTTGAGCCGCAGCATAAGGCGCCGCAGCCCGGGACGTAATTTCTTCGATTTGGCTGGCAAATCAGAAATGAACTTCTTAAGGAATTCTATCTGGACGTCGGTATCGCGAGCCGCTCCGAGACGTCGGGTCAAGCGCCTGATTTGCATACGCCATCTGCCGACCTTGCCTGCCGGGAAGCAATCCGCGAACATTCGCAGGGCGGCCCGCAGTCGCCTCGACGCGACCCTGGCCTGATGGACGTATTCGATGTCGCGTGCGAGACGGGCACCGCGAACCTGCCGCTTCAGGGCCTTGACCTGTCCTTCTATATACCGGCAGCTTAACAGTTGATATGCTGTGTCAACGACAGTCATTTCGCATAAGGTCCATTTTACCGCCGAGACCGCAGAGTTCGCAGAGGTTATAACATTTTTTTCTCCGCGTTCTCAGCGTGCTCTGCGGTGAGTTCGGTTTCATCGTCGCTTGTGTGGAAAGGGACGAATACGAAGATATATTCTATGACTCAAATCGCAACCGGTCAATCGCGTTGTCTGGGAAGTCGGCTTTCATTGCCAGAACCGGCTACGGCAGAAGGTCTTGAGGCCATTTTTCGGCGTAGGCGGATTTTCCACCCGTCAAAATCTCAGTAAAGCACAATAACGCCAAACGCGCATCGCCTATCGGATAGTAGAACGCGTCCCAGTTGTCACTGTCCTCGCCATCGTGGTTGGGGAAGACAAAATCGAATCGCCAAGCCAGTTTCATTTCTTTGTAGGCACTGCCGGCCCGGACCTCGATGTTCTCAAGGTCTTTAAGCGACAGAATTGACTTTTGCCTTGTGGTGCGTCGCAGCAGCTTACGCCGCATCACATCGGTCACAAACGTTTCCAGGTGGAGGTTCTGTCGGGCTTTGAGCTCTTCGATTTCTGCCGCGGACAAAGGCGAGAGAAACACGCTGAGAGTTTTAATTTTCTGCGTCCAGGCCATATCGAGAAGCTCGACCGCGATAAACGGATTACCCTCAAAAAGCGCGTCGCCCTGAACAAGCAAACGGTTGAGATAATCCAGCTCAAGTGCCTGCAGGTCGCCACGGATATCGGTTACGAGAAAGGCGCTATTGTCTCGTAACTGCTCGATATACTCGCGGGTTCGGAAGTGATAGTCAACGCCATCGACCTCGCCGGGTCTGGGAGGCCGGCTGTCATAAAGGACGAGTTTAGGTAAGTTGGCAGCGAGTTTGGGATAAAAGATTTTGAACGCCTTGTGCAAGGGGCCTTTGCCGACACAGGAAGGTCCTGAGAGAATCACCAGACGGCCCATAAATCACCTCCTATGATATGCTCGTGGGTGCGTTTCTAATTTGCAGTGGGTTGCGTATATCGTCTATCGGTTGCGCTGCTCGTTTCGTCGATCATCGAACGGTTGCGTCTGAACCGCCGATTGACGGTTTACGCAACCGATACGAGCTACGCAACCGCAACCGTTCAACGCAACCCGCCTAAGTTACCTACAAACTCGAATCGCGCCCTATGCTCGTTTAATCTATTGCATCAGGCGACACGAGCATACGAGGAAGTAGAGATAGAATCAAGGCGAATCTTCCGAAGCCGGCTGGCGACCACTGTCCTGACCTCAATTTGCTTATTATATGTTTGCTCAAAAAGGTCGGCTTTACGCGAAACCTTTCGCAGGTCGGTCTCGTCTTCGGTCAGCAGGTAGAGAATGACGCGGTTTTTTCTGATTTCGCAGGTGAGATTGGTGACCATTTGCTTGTGTTCTGCGTCGAGCGCATCTGCAAGTCGCAGAAGAGCCGCCAGCTTGCAAACGCATTGCCTGGAATCGGCATCGAGCCGGCGGTAGAACTTGTGTGAATCCCTCGGCAAGGCCCCGCGATGGTATCTTGCGACAAGTCCAATCATCCTGCGAACACGTTTCCTGAAGGGCAGGTCTGCCTGCCTGACAATAATGTCACGGGATGCTTTATGATGATAAACGCCGCTGACACTTTTGCCGACGTCATGCATTAACGAAGCTATCGTGAGCCAGATTCGTTCACTGTTGCCCATCCGGTGGAGGGGTTGCAGCATGTCGAAAAGCTTAAGCGATAACCTCGCCACCTGCCTGGCGTGCTGCTTCTCGAAATCATCCCCTCCGCCCAATTCGATTGCCTCTTCAAGTATCGCTGCTATCCTCAACTCTTGACCCTCGGATTCTTTTAATACCGTCCACGCCCGCCTCGGCTCTCACCGCAGGCGAGGCCGGGCTTTTATCAGCTCTTACCCAGTTTAACATCGCATTCCGGGCAAGGCCTGCAATCACCTGACTGTATATCGGATTGTAGTATCGAATTTGTTGATTAGGGGAATGTTACTTGCTCGCCTTCGGCGAGACCTCGCCTGCCGGCGGGCTTGTTAAAATCAGGTTAGATTTGCTTATTGGATAGGCAACGCGAACAACTTCCACGTTCTACTGCCGACCCGCCTCGGCTTCGCCGTGAGGCGAGGCCGGGTTAATCGCCGCTACTTCACACGCAATTTTGAAATGTCACAGCGAGGTTCCGGGAATTTCATTTTCAAACGAGAAAACTGGTCCACCATTATCTCGGCTATGGCCAGGTTTCTGAACCATTTTTTGTTGGCCGGAATCACATACCAGGGCGCATACTCGGTGGAGCAGTGGGTCAGGATATCATCATACGCTTTTATATATTCATCCCAGTATTCTCTCTCCTTGAAATCTGCGGGGTCGGCCTTCCAGTGCTTTGTGGGGTCATCCAGCCGCTCCTTAAGCCGGTTGCGCTGCTCTTCCCTGCTGATGTGCAGAAAAAACTTGATGACGTGAATGTCATTTTCAGCCAGTAGCTTCTCGAAATTGTTAATCTGCTCGAAACGCTTCGACCATATCGCCTTTGGGACAAGATTATGCACGCGGACAATCAGCACGTCCTCGTAGTGGGAACGGTTGAATATGCGGACCTCGCCTTTGCGGGGCACAAACCGGTGAATCCGCCACAGAAAATCGTGCGCCAACTCTTCTTCCGAAGGCCCTTTGAACGACGTGACCTTGCAGCTTTGCGGGTTCATCGGTCCCATTACCGTTCGAATTGTCCCGTCTTTGCCGCCGGCGTCCATTGCCTGAAGCACAACCAGGACGGCGTGCCTGTTTTCGGCATAAAGCAGGTATTGCAGTTGCGCCAGATGTTCCAGATTCTTTTCGAGCAGCGCCTTTGTTTCCTCTTTGCTTTTGAACTTTTCGGTGTAATCCGCGTCCCAGTCGGCAAGCTTAGCCTTGCGGTTGGGTTTGACTATTAGCTTGTCTATGAGGTTCATCAGTTAATCCTCTCATTATAATTCTAACGATATTATCGGTGCAAAGGCGGCTGCGATTACACTCAAATCCGAATAACAGGTGGTAAACGCCGGCGCTCCTTAGTAATATCGTTTTAACAAAGTGTTAACATTAAACTAATCTCTTGTTACCATAAGCCGCGAATACTGATTTAAAAACACAAAGGGAGAGGAATATGTGTGGTCAGGGGAAGTATTCTTCGTGGTGAAAAATCCGAAATCCGCAATCTGAAATCCACAATTGAAGGGCCTTGCGTCCCGAAAAGGAAGGTGTTAATATAGTCCCAGCAACCTCATAGCCCAACTCATTTCATGTAAGAAAGTTTTATTTGCAAAGTTCGTTCGTATTTATTACAAACAGCGCTTCTTTTTTGAGCGGTAAAAGCTATGGAGCAGCACGAACCCTGCGACAAGTGCGGCCAGAAGCTGCGTTGCCGAGAGGTTTTCAGGCAATTAGGCAATGCACAGGGTAATTCTATCACCCGCAACGTTGTTATGTCTTTTGTGTTGCCGCTTGCGATATTCATTGGCGTTTTGGCATTGGCACAGCAGCTTCTGACAAAGTTCATCGGGTCAGTTGAGCTGCGGACGGCTGTCGCGTTTCTGCTGGCAATTGTCACCGCTGCAATTTACGTGGCAATCATCAGGGTCGTTGGCAAACGGCTTGGTAAAAGATGAAAATACGAAAAGAGATATGAATGCTGTAATGACAATTCGGGGCGTTTTCCCCGGTGGCCTGCATCCTCCGGAAAAAAAGGAATTGACGGCCGACAGCCCCATACAGTCGGGACCTGCGGTAAACCAGGTGGCCGTGATGCTCAGCCAGCACACAGGCGCTATGTGCAGGCCGACCGTCGCACAGGGCAGCATCGTCCAGGCGGGCCAGTGCATAGGCGACTCAGATGCGTTCATATCAGCTCCCGTGCATTCACCCATAGATGGGCGGGTGGTGCAAATCGCCTTACAGTCACACCCTGTTCTCGGCAGAGCTCTTGCTGTTTGTATAGAGCCGCACGCCGCGGTCCCGACAAAAAAACCACGCCCCAAATCGCAGGACCTCTTCCCGCTGGGTTTGGACATCGAAAAATATACGCCGCAGCAGATATCTCAGGCCGTGCGAAAGGCAGGCATCGTCGGTCTCGGCGGGGCCGGCTTTCCGACCGCGGTCAAACTCGAACCCAATCCCGAGCGGCCAAAAGAAATTATGATTATCAACGGCTGTGAGTGCGAACCCTATATCACCTGCGACTATCGCGTGATGCTCGAGTGGACAAACCAGATAATCGCAGGTATCCGGCTTGCACGCAAGGCCGCCGGCTTATCCAAAGTCGTCATAGCCGTCGAAGACAACAAGCCCGCCGCAATTGAGGCGATTAACAATGCCCTGCGAAACTCAACCGCCTGTAAAAACATCAAAGTCGTCGAGGTTAAAACAAAGTACCCCCAGGGCGGTGAGCGGCAGCTCATAAAAGCGGTCCTCGACCGCTTTGTCCCGACCGGTGGGATTCCCCCAATGATAGGCGTTGTCGTGCTTAATGTGGGGACGGCAGCGGCGATTGCCGATGCCGTTTTGTTCGGCTCGCCTCTGACCCACCGCGTCGTTACTGTAACAGGCGAGGCAATCGCCCAGCCGGGTAATTACTATGTGGCGGTAGGCACGCCCATTGAAGAGCTAATCGACTTCTGCGGAGGCGTAACACACCCAAGCACAAAAGTGGTTGTCGGCGGGCCGATGATGGGTATCGCAATTGCCGATTTATCCATACCCGTAACCAAAACCACCGGTGCAATAACAGTCCTTACCAAGGAGCAGATTGGGAAAGCCAAATTCGCCCGAAGGCAAACCGCCTGCATTCACTGCGGAAGATGCCTAAGGGTCTGCCCTGAACGTCTGAACCCGACAAGAATCGCACACGCCGTAAAGAAAAACCTGATGGACATTGCACAAAGCTATTTCATAACCGCCTGCATCGAATGCGGCTGCTGCAGCTATATTTGCCCGGCGAATATCGAGCTTACCGGCTATATCAGAACGGGAAAAATCTACCTTGCAAGACAAAAGAAACTTATGCCGCAATAAGGTCGCCTTATCGGAAAATCGAAAAGTAAATGCTTAGCAAGTTAACAGTTTCGTGTGCGCCACATATAGGCGGGCCTTTCTCTACCCGCCGGGTGATGGGCGACGTAATCGTCGCACTTATCCCTGCGATGCTGGCGGCTTTTTACTTCTTCCGCACATACGCCCTGGTGCTCCTGCCAACCTGCGTTCTGTCCTGTGCCATCACCGAGTTGTTCTGCAACCGGCTTCGAAAAAAAGGAAAACCGTTCGAATCACTGGGCGACCTCAGTGCGGTCATCACCGGCATAATCCTCGCCTTGTCGCTGCCGCCTGCAATACCGTTCTGGGCCGCAATCATCGGCAGCGTCTTTTCCGTCGCCGTCGGCAAAATGGTCTTCGGCGGACTGGGTGCAAACGTTTTTAATCCTGCTATGGTGGGAAGGGCCTTCCTCACCGCCTCTTTCGGAATTCTTATGACTACCTGGACCGTGCCAGCGACCATTGATACTGCTTTGCCTAAGGTCTCCCCCAGTATGCCTAACGCAATCACTCAGGCAACCCCGCTTTCCTGGAGCAAACAGGCAATAAAAAATAAGCCGGCAAAAACCACACATCCCGAACACGTTGACAATGCCATCGCCGGACGAGCGGGCTTCGTAAATGCACAATTGAAAAGCTTATTTCTCGGCTCAACCGGCGGCTGTCTGGGCGAGACAAGCAAAATAGCAATTCTTTTGGGCGCTATTTATCTCTTAGCCAGGCAGGTTATCAACTGGCGAATATCAGTTGCCGTGCTGCTCTCGACTTTTGTCTTCGGCTCCATAGGATACCTTGCCAACCACTCGGCCTATATCTCCCCGATTGCTCATCTGGTAACCGGCGGCATATTGCTCGGAGCTTTTTTCATCGCAACCGACCCCGTTACCGCACCGCTCACTAACAAAGGCGCATGGCTCTTCGGCGCGGGAATCGGCGCTTTGACCATACTGATTAGAGTTGTCGGCGAATATCCCGAAGGCGTGATGTATGCTGTGCTTATTATGAATGGATTTACTCCGCTCATCGACCGGTTATGCAAGGTCCTGCCGGCTGGAGGCAGACCGAATGTCTAAAATCAAATTATTCGTTCGGGAGAGCTGGCTGCTGGTTGTCTCATCGTTCTTTTTTGGTCTGCTTCTTGCGGTTACGGATGCCGCGTGGTCGCCTAAAATCGGGCAGAACAAACAGGCCGAGATAAACCAGCTTATGACCTACCTGCTCCCCGAGGCAAAATCCTTTGAGCAGGCCGCGGAGGCCGAAATCGACCTCGGCAAGGGCAAAAAAACAAAGAGCCGGATTTATAAAGCACTGTCCGCTGATGGCGAATGCGTCGGCTGGGAGTTTAATGCCGAGGGCGCCGGCTTCGCAGACAAAATCGAAATGATTATCGCTGTCGATAAAAACTTTGAAAAAATCGCCGGAATCGACTTCGCGTCCCTGAATGAAACGCCCGGTTTCGGCGACAGGGCAAAACAGCCCTACTTCCGCAACCAGTTTGCGCAGGCCCCTGCAGGCGAACTCAAACTTATCAAGACCGGCGACCCCGGAAAAATCGATTCTGAAATCGTCGCCATTACCGGCGCAACAGTAACAAGCACGGCTGTGGTAAATTCAGCCAATAATTATGTAAAGCTGGTTAAAGAATATATGCTGAATAAAGGACTAATCCAGAATGTCAAATGAGTCGTCACAACCCCGGCCTGCGGTGAGCTTGCCTGCCCTGAGCTTGTCGAAGGGGTCGAATCCGTTGCTCGAAGCATTGACGGCTGGTATCTGGCGTGAAAATCCGACGTTTCGATTGTTAATCGGTATGTGCCCGCCCCTTGCCGTCACCACCGCTGTAAAACCCGCTCTGACGATGGGACTTAGCGTCATATTCGTTCTGGTCTGCAGCAACCTCGTTATCAGCTTGATGCGTAATCTCCTCAAGCCGCACCTGCGGATAATGATGTTTACGCTGAGCATCGCGACGTTCGTTACGATTTGCGATTTGTATCTCCGTGCCTTTGTGCCGGATATGAGCAAAATCCTCGGCGCCTACGTGCCGCTGATTATCGTCAACTGTATTATCATTTTCCGCGCCGAGGCCTGCGCGAGCAAATGTGGTCCATTAGTCAGCGTCCTCGACGCAATCGGAATGGGGACCGGCTTTACAATAGCGTTGTGCATACTGGCAGGCATACGCGAAATCCTTGCAACGGGTAATCTGCTCGGCTACCACGTGATGCCGGATGCCTTTGTGCCCTGGCTGGCGATGCAAATGCCCGTCGGCGCATTTGTTACGCTGGGTCTGCTTTTGGGCTTGGCCACCGTCCTTACCGGCAAGAGCAAAGGAGTCGCCTGATATGGATAAATTCTACGTCATTCTTACGGGTCTTATGTCGATGGTGCTCATCAATAACTTTGTCTTCACAAAGTTTCTCGGCACCTGTCCATATCTTGGCGTATCAGGCCGAATCGACTCCGCCTTCGGTATGGGTATGGCGGTGACGTTTGTCACGGCCCTAAGCGGCACACTTACCTGGCTTGTCGATTTCTACATCCTCACCCCGTATGGCCTCGGAATCACACGTTATATCTGCTACATCCTCGTAATCGCAGGTGCGGTGCAGCTTGTTGAGATGTATGTCCGTAAGTTCTTTCCTGCCCTTTACGACACCTTCGGCATCTTCCTGCCGCTCATTTCGACCAACTGCGTTATCCTCGGCATATGTTTATTTATAAATATCTGGGGTATTAATAATCTGCTCGAAGCCGTGGTCCTTAGCACAGGTGCAGGCCTCGGCTTCGCTCTGGCTATCTGCATAATGGCGGGTATTCGCGAAGACCTTGTCCTTGCCGATGTGCCTGAGGCCTTCGAAGGTGCACCCATTACCCTGATTACCGCAGGTATCATGACGCTCGCCTTTATGGGCTTTGCCGGAATGATTAAGTAAATTGCTGATTGAAATTATGATTTTAGCCAACATCACTGAATTGTGGTCCGCGGCCTGGCCGGCAGGCGTTACTATGCTCGTCCTCGGACTCGGCTTCGCCGTAGCTTTGCTTATTGCCAGTATAAAACTCAAAGTCACAACCGACCCGCGAGTCGATTTGGTCTATGATGTTCTGCCCCATATCAACTGCGGTGCGTGCGGATTTACCGGCTGCAGAAAATACGCCGAAGTGCTGCTCGAAAAACCCGAGCTAATCGGCAAATGCGCACCAGGCGGTCCCAAAACCGCGCAGGTCATCGCCAAGGCCCTTAACATCGAATTCAGCGATTTAGGCCCTCTTAAAAGGCCCGTCGTCCACTGCCGGGCACGCAGCGAAGACAAGACCTTCTACGCCATTTACCAGGGTATCCTTACCTGCGTCTCCGCCAACGCCCTTGCCAACGTGCAGGCGTGCAAATTCGGCTGTCTCAGCTTCGGCGACTGCGTCCTCGCCTGCAGATTCAACGCCCTTCATATGATAGACGGCCTCGCCACCGTTGATTACACCAAATGCACCGGCTGCGCCGCCTGCTCACGCGCCTGCCCGCGAAACCTCATCGAAATGGTCCCCTTCAATAATGAGAATATGATGTCAGTCGCCTGCAGCAGCAAAGAAACCGGCAAAGTTACCCGCTCACAGTGCGCGGTCGGCTGCATCGCCTGCGGCTTGTGTGTCAAACAATCTGATTTATTCAGGGTCGAGGAAAATCTCGCCAGAATCGACTATGTTAAATATACGCCCTCCGAGAAAACCGAAGCGGCAATGGCCAAGTGCCCGACGGGCGTTATAGTTCTCCGCGGTCCTTCTGCTCCTGCACCCCGCCAGCCAAAACAGAAGACCGCCGCCGCAGCCAATGTATAACCGACCATTTGCAGAGCAAAAACCTGTTTGCAAACCGGCCTCACAATCGTTATAAAATTGCCTTTTACTTTTTCTGAGTAATGACGCTATGGCTTTGAGGACGACTTTATGAATGAAATGTATGTAACCGGTGGATTAGTAACCATTGTAGGGTTGGTTCTGGCCTTGCCTTTTTTATCCAAGAGGGTGGAAAGGCAGCTCGAGGCGTTTCTCTTTGTTATGGGCTGCCTCGCGGTTACTATTTCCGGCCTGTGGTCCTGGCATCTCGTTGAGGAAGCCCTTGTCGAACCGATTAAAATTACACTGGCGGTCTTGATTGCGGGCCTTGTTTTCAAATTCATCAGGCCCAAAATTGGGGCCTGGGCACATACCTTCGCCGGGCGATTTGGGTACTCCGCACTCTTTTTTATCATCGTCGTCGGTCTGGGGCTGCTGTCCAGCGTCATCACTGCTATTATTGCCGCCTTGATTTTAGCTGAAGTCGTAAGTGTGCTGCGGCTTCCCAGAACTCTTGAAGTTCGTCTTGTGATTATCGCCTGTTTTTCGATAGGTCTGGGAGCTGTGCTTACCCCCATAGGCGAGCCCCTTTCCACAATCGCGGTCTCCAAGCTCTCGGGCGAACCCTACCACGCCGGCTTCTTCTTCCTGCTTAAGCTGTTAGGCAAATGGATAATACCTTTGGTTGTCCTTCTTGGGATATTGCCCTTGTTCCTGGCGAGAAAGCACGAGGTCAAAGGCCCCACGCTCACAGAAGACAGGCCCGAGGGAACCAAAGATATGTTCATCAGGGCGGGCAAGGTTTACCTGTTCGTCCTCGCTTTGATATTTTTAGGCACGGGCTTTACTCCGGTGGTTGATAAGTATCTGGTGCATATTCCCTCAGCCGCCCTTTACTGGGTGAATATAGTCTCCGCGATTCTTGATAACGCCACGCTGACCGCCGCCGAAATCTCTCCCGCAATGCCCATAGAGACTATCAAAGATGCCCTGGCGGGACTGCTCATCGCCGGCGGTATGCTTATCCCCGGCAACATCCCCAATATCATTTGCGCCAATAAACTTTCGATTAAAAGCAGGGAATGGGCCGTATTCGGCGTCCCCCTCGGAATGGTCATTATGGTCGGATTCTTTATCTTCCTGATTTTGACGTAATTCGCCTGTCTATTTTTCATTCTCTATTTTTCAATCAGGCAAATAAAAAAGGGGATTTGCGATTTCGCAAATCCCCTTGTGTTTTACATCACAATCTGTTTCGGCGGATTAATCTTCTTCCTTAATCCTCATACTGTAGAACGAACGGGCGACGAAAAATGCTGAGATGACAAAGAAGACAATCGCCAGCATGATGTTGACCTTCCTGCTCAATACAAGGGCAAGCTCGATAGCCAAAACGCCGAACAGGGTGCTGAACTTGATGGTGGGGTTCATCGACACCGAAGAGGTGTCTTTGAACGGGTCGCCGACGGTGTCGCCGACAACGGTTGCGGCGTGCAGCTCGGTGCCCTTTTCCCTGAGGTTAACTTCGACATATTTCTTGGCGTTGTCCCATGCGCCGCCGGCGTTTGCCATAAAGATTGCCTGATACAGGCCGAACAAGGCAATTGAAATCAGGTAGCCGATGAAGAAATACGGGTCAAGGCAGGCAAAGGCCAGCGTGCTGAAGAATATGACCAGGAACAGGTTTATCATACCCTTCTGGGCGAACCTGGTGCAAATCTCAACAACTTTCCTGCTGTCCTCGCTGGATGCCTTGGTCGCGCCTTCGAGCTTGATATTAGCTTTGATAAACTTCACGGCGTGATATGCGCCGGTCGATACGGCCTGCGTCGAGGCGGCCGTGAACCAGTAGATGACCGCGCCGCCGGCCATCAGGCCGAGCAGGAACGGCGGGTGCAGAATCGACAGGTTTGCCAGAAGTTCGGGCTGCAGGCGATTGGTTAGAATCATAATAATTGAGAATATCATCGTGGTAGCGCCGACAACCGCGGTGCCGATGAGGACGGGCTTTGCGGTCGCTTTGAAGGTGTTGCCCGCGCCATCGGCCTCTTCGAGAAACCTCTTGGCCTTGTCGAAATTCGGCTCGAATCCGAATTCCTTTTTGATTTGCTCTTTAACATTGGGGATACTCTCAATCAGTGAAAGCTCGTAGATGGATTGCGCGTTATCTGCCACGGGACCAAATGAGTCAACCGCGATTGTTACAGGCCCCATACTCAGGAAGCCGAACGCCACGAGGCCGAATGCGAAGACCGACGGTGCAATCATCATCACATCAAGACCGGCGGTGCTTACGCCGTATGCGATTGCCATAAGAGCGAGAATGGTCAGGCCCATCCAGTATGCGCTGAAATTGCCGGTGCAGAAACCCGCCAGAATGGTCAATGGCGCCCCGCCCTTGCGGGAGGCATTGACGATGTTTTGCACGTATGCCGATTTGACGGCTGTGAACATATTGACTAATTCAGGAATCAATGCGCCTGCGATTGTGCCGCAGGAGATAATCGACGCGAATTTCCACCACATTGTCCCGCCGCCGAGGGTCGGTATGACAAGCCACGAAACTAAGTAGGTCAGGCCGATTGAGACAAACGAGGTCAGCCACACAAGCGACAGCAGAGGTTTCTCGAAATCCATCTTGTCTGCGTTTCCAAATCTGGCCTTTGCGATGGCGGCATTTATCCAGTAGGAACCGCTGCTTGTGAAAATCATTACAAGCCGCATAACGAAAATCCATACAAGGAGCTGGACCTGGACAGCCGGGTCACTTACGGCCAGCGATATGAATGAAATCAGCGCTACGCCTGTAACGCCGTAGGTTTCGAATCCGTCGGCGGTCGGACCAACACTGTCGCCCGCGTTGTCGCCCGTGCAGTCGGCGATGACGCCGGGGTTGCGTGCGTCGTCTTCCTTGATATTAAACACAATCTTCATTAAATCGGAGCCGATGTCGGCGATTTTGGTGAAGATGCCGCCGGCGATTCTCAGCACCGATGCGCCTAAGGATTCGCCGATGGCAAAACCGATGAAACAGAAACCTGCTAACTTCGGGTCGATAAACAGGAGGATGCACAGCATTACAAACAGCTCGATGCTGATGAGCAGCATCCCGATACTCATACCGGATTTGAGCGGAATTTCGTAAACCGGGAATGGTTTGCCTTCCAAACTGGCGAAAGCCGAGCGCGAGTTTGCAAACGTGTTGATTCTCATTCCGAACCACGCGACGGTGTAGCTGCCGGCGATACCAACCAAACTGCAAATCAGGATAATCGCCACCGTGCCGTTTGCCATCTCCCGCAGCAGGTGGAAGTAAACCCAGATGATGACGGCAACAAGGGCCCAGAGGATAATAATGAACTTGCCCTGCGTGAGCAGATACGTTTTGCAGGTGCCGTAGATAAGCTCAGAGATTTCGAGCATCGACTTATGCACCTTCATTTTCTTGATATGGGAGTACTGCACCATTCCGAAGACCATACCGAAGGCGCATATCGCCAGCCCCCCGATTAACAACGACCAGCCGTCAATCCTGTCGCCGAAGAACTTGACTGACTTGAGGTCGGGCAGTATCAACTCTGCTTCGCTGGCCAGCGCAGCAGGCGCACTGAACAGTATTGCGACCACCGCCGCCAAAACCGCCCGCATTGGTGTTAAAACGCCGTTTCTAAACCGTGTTTCCACTGTTTTCTCCTTAAAATACCAAAGTAATAGGTCGTTACATCCGTGCAAAACTTAAAGTTAAACAGTCTAACCGCAAAATACATCTTTGCAAGCGATTTCCGAACAAACCCGCATTTATTCTGATAGCAAAGCCCAATATTACCTACCGGTCAGTTCCCGTCAAAATCCACAATATCTTCATCTTCAACAGGCATAAACCACTTCTGGGCTATGAATGTGGGGATGACGGCGCTTGCGATGACAACACCTACCAGAACCGAATACTGGACCTGGTCTATATAACCGGCGGTCAGTCCGAATACGCTCGATATCGTTCCAAAGGTCAACCCCGTACTCATCAATAGCGTTGTATATGTGCTGCCGTTGCGAATATACTTTCTCGCAAGGAAATAAACGCCGACGAATTTGGTTGCCATTTTCAGCAGGAACAAAATAACAAACAATCCCCCTGCTGCGATTATCATAGGCACCGAAATTTTAAGTCCGCCTACAATGAAAAATATGGGCGTTATGATTGCGTATGCCACGGTACGCAGCCGGTCTCGAACCGCTTTATTGCCGGATGTCTCGTCAAAGTGCCTGGACATCAAAAGCCCCAGAAGAAACGCCGGCAAAACAGCGTGCCCGTCGCCTAACTGTGCAAAATAAATAAACGCAATCAAAAGCAGGAACACATATTTTATCTCCGGCTCAATAACCTTGTTCTTCAACGTCCGACTATGAAACACCTTGTGCGAGAATTTGTCGGCAAAATAAATCACATTTAGTGAAGCCGATATGAAAATCAGCGTATAGATTGTCGGTTTGACAAAAATAATACTTAACGCAAGGGCAGTCCCCATATCTGTAACGAAAGTTGCCGCCATAAGCAGCTTACCTATCTCTGTCGAGGACAATCCCGTCTCAACCAGAACCGAATACACAACGGCAAGGGAAGTGGTAGATAGCGCCACACCAGCAATCAGGGCCGCCTGAAGAGACCAGCCCGCGACAAAATAGGTGTAAAGAAAAACGCCTAAAAAAGGAACTAAAAAAGAAAAGCCGCCTATGAGCATACTTTCTTTGAATTTCTCCCGCATAAGCCGGGTATCAATCTCAGTGCCCGCAAGATATGTCAGGAGGATGCCCCCAAAGCCGGCCAGATACGTCATCCATTCCTCGGCCTTGAGACCGAAATACCCACCTATCGCTCCGAGCAGAATTTCGATTATGGCCACCGAAAGCCCCAATTTCAGAGACAGCAAACTCGAAACAAACACCAAAACCCCCATAACCAGAGGAATCACATCTGCGTTCATACTTTTATCTTCCTAAAAAGAAAAAACCTCTATCAATCTTTCGATAGAGGTCTAAAAAAACAACCTCTACCTTTTACGAGTAGAGGTTATCATCCCTATTTTAAGGGCGGTTATTCGGTGAACCTCATCACCGCCTTGTATATATAATAAAGGGAAACCTGTGAAGTTTCAACGATTTTTTTGATATTTTTACCGAACCATTGCTTGACATTTACAGTTGCGGTACAGATAATAAAAAACAAGGGGATGGAGTCCCCCCATATAATCGCCGCGTTGGCTGACGACTCCTACCAAAGATTCCAAAACCTTTTTGTTTTAGGAGTACTTGAGCGTAGGAGTTTGTCAATGAGAGCCACGAATACATATCGCTCTGAGAACCACGCACTTTGGAACAGCGAAGTAGGAACCTCGCAAGGGTTTGATGTCTTTTCGAATAATTTAGAGCCTCTAAGTTAATGTCAATGGTTGCGATAGTATTTGCAGCGTTCGTTGTTGCTCATACTATTTTTAAATCCTAAAAGTGAACAACTTTTCTACTTAAAAAAAATAAAGGGATATCTTATGAATTATGCAATAGCATCTGTTCATGCCTTGGAAATTCTTGATTCTCGTGGGAATCCTACCGTTCGGGTTTTCATTGAGCTGGATAACGGAATAATCGAGTCGGCATCTATGCCATCAGGGGCTTCGACGGGAGAAAACGAAGCCGTCGAACTACGCGATGGCGATAAAAAACGTTATGGCGGCAAAGGCGTAACAAAGGCCGTTGAAAACGTGAACAAGATTATAGCCCCCCGGGTAACCGGATTAGACCCTGCGAATCAGGCACAAATAGACCGCCTCATGATTGAGCTGGACGGAACCCCAAACAAAAAGAAACTTGGTGCAAACGCGATACTGGGGGTTTCAATGGCGGTAGCCCGCGCAGCGGCAAAAGCCGCTGGATTGCCTTTGTATGCTTATCTGGGCGGACCATCAGCCGTGCGTCTGCCTGTACCGATGATGAACATTCTCAACGGCGGCAAACACGCGGACAACAGTGTTGATTTTCAGGAATTTATGGAGATGCCCATTGGCGCTCCAAATTTTACAGAGGCATTAAGATACGGCGCCGAAACATTCCATGCACTCAAATCAATTTTAAAGAAAAAAGGTTACGCAACAAACGTCGGGGACGAGGGCGGTTTTGCCCCTAATCTCAAGAGTAATGATGAGGCCTGTGACGTTATCGTTTCAGCAATTGAAACGGCCGGGTATAAACCGGGAAAGGATATAGCTATTGCATTAGACCCGGCAGCCAGCTCGTTTTATGAAGATGGTAAATATAATCTGGCCAAATCAGGGCAAGGCCAAAAAACCAGCTCTCAAATGACTCAACTTTACAAAGCGTGGATTGAGAAGTATCCGATTGTTTCTATCGAAGACGGGCTTGCAGAAAACGACTGGAAGGGATTCCAGGAGCATACCTCGGTTCTGGGCAATAAAATTCAAATCGTTGGCGACGACATTTATGTAACAAATACGCAGTTCATAAAGAGAGGCATCGAGGAAAATTCAACCAACGCGGTACTTATCAAGCTAAATCAAATCGGCACCGTCACAGAAACATTCGAAGCTATTGAGCTTTGTCGAAAAGCGGGATGGGGTTATGTAATTTCTCATCGATCAGGTGAAACGGAAGACACGTTCCTTGCCGATTTTGCGGTGGCAATGGGCGGCGGTCAAATTAAAACCGGCTCCGTTTGCAGAAGCGAAAGAATCGCCAAATATAATCGGCTGCTTGAGATTGAAAGCGAGCTTGGAAAAGCAGCACGTTACGGCAGATAGCGTTTATTCATTATGAAAAAGGCGGGCGGTACTGCTAAAAAAAGATATAGATGCGACCAGAATGAGCGACGCGAAAATGCTCTTCGGCCAAGTCGTTATCTTGGTTACGATCGCGATGCTTTGGGTATGCACCTGCTTTCGCGAGAGGCCTACGAAATCGCCGAGACACAGTTTCGGCGGGCTATTTGGCTCAATCCGTTCGAACCGGAATTCAAGAAACACCTGGCCTTGTGCTTCTATAAACTCGGGCGATACGCCGAAGCTCTTCAATGGCTTTCAAAGCTGTCGGATAACAAAAAAATGGATGAGGGTAGTCATATACTCCTTAAACTTATCGAAGACAAGCTGAAACGCGACGGTGCAAAAGGAAACTTATGCTAGACAATGAGATAAAGCATGAAAAGACGGCCTTTAGATTCATCATTTTATTAGGCATAGTCAGCTTACTGGCTGATGTAACATACGAAGGCGCTCGCAGCATCACAGGCCCGTATCTTGCTCTCCTGGGTGCAAGCGGAACGGCGGTCGGAATCGTCGCGGGGTCAGGGGAGCTGGTCGGCTATGCACTGCGGCTCGTGTCCGGATATATTGCAGACAGGACCGGCAGATACTGGCTGATAACAATTTTTGGTTATGCGGTCAATCTTTTAGCTGTGCCGCTTCTGGCGCTGGCGGGGCGATGGGAAATTGCCGCGGCGCTGATGATTACCGAGAGGATAGGTAAGGCAATCAGGACCCCCAGCCGGGACGCGATGCTTTCACACGCAACCAAGGACATCGGAAGAGGCAAGGGATTCGGTCTGCACGAGGCGATGGACCAGATAGGAGCGATGACCGGACCTTTAATCGTCGCGGCGGTCCTTTACGTCAAAGGCGGCTACAAGACAAGTTTTGGGATACTGCTTATTCCGGCGCTTTTGGCGATAAGCGTCCTTTTGATAGCCAAGCATCTTTATCCCAGACCGAAAGATTTGGAAAAAAGCTCAGTCGCACTGGAAACCAAAGGTTTTCCGCTTGTTTTCTGGATATACCTTTGTGCGGTGGCCCTTGTGGCCGCAGGATACGTTGATTTTCCACTGATGGCATATCATTTCAAAAAGGGGGCAATCGCCTCCGACAACTGGATACCCGTCCTTTACGCTATCGCAATGGGAATCGACGCCATTGCGGCTCTCTTGTTTGGTTGGCTGTTTGACCGCAGGGGCGTATCTATTCTTATCGTCGCCGCCCTGATATCATCGCTTTTCGCTCCTTTTGTATTTTTAGGCGGCTTTTATGCCGTCATAATCGGGATAGCATTATGGGGAATCGGAATGGGGGCACAGGAATCCATAATGAGGGCGGCAATCGCCAATATGATTCCTGCAAACAAGAGGGGCTCCGCTTACGGGGTATTTAACGCCGGCTACGGACTATTCTGGTTTCTCGGCAGCGCGTTGATGGGCATTTTCTATGACGTTTCAATACCCGTTCTAATCGCGTTTTCGGTTGTAGCCCAACTGGCTTCAATTCCATTCTTTATGATGGCAAAAACGAAGGTTATAGCAAGATAATTACAACGGGTAAATCGTTCGTCAAGCGGTTCAGGCGAACCTCATCGCCTTTTCATTATTACCATAATAATAAAAATGTCGGTAAAGTCAATACCCTGTATGAATAATAAGCGTCCCAAAGATTGTGGGGGAATTTTTGGAACAGTTATGCGTCAGGTCGGCCGTTGACTATGACCTCCACACCGTTTATAATTCCTTTTGAAAGCCAGACTTAACGTATTACGGCTGATAAAAATGAACGAACCGCTCGCACTAACGAACATAGCCGTCATCGCCGTGACGGCGTATTTTTCCTACAGAGGATTTGTTAATCGGTCGTTTCTGAATCGATACCTTTTCTACAATCACGCAATCCTGGAAGACAGGCAATATTATCGCCTCATATCGAGCGGTGCCTTGCACGCCGACTGGGTGCACCTTATTTTTAATATGTTCAGCTTGTACTCCTTCGGCAGCGCCGTTGAGCTGCTGTTCGGACGGGTAACGTTTCTGGCAACCTATCTGGCCGGCATTGTCGGTGGAAACATCCTTGCACTTATACTACACCGAAAAGATGATTACCGCGCGCTCGGGGCGTCAGGCGGCGTCTGCGGGGTCATCTTCGCCTGCATCTTTTTGCTCCCCGGCACCTCAGTCCAGCTCTTTGCTATTCCCATCCCCATCCCAGCTTACATATACGCCGTCCTTTTTATGCTCTTTTCTTATTATGGCATACGCAGCCAGCGGGGCAATATCGGCCACGACGCTCATCTCGGCGGCGCAATTATTGGCCTGATTACGGCAACGCTACTTCATCCGTCAATCGTGCCGAATAACCCCGTGCTTTATCCGGCAGTGATGCTGCTGGCAGTATTGCTTCTGGCCTTTTTGTATATAAATCCGATTCGGCTTATCAGGGCCTGGCAAGCCAAACGAAACAGGCCCCGGGACGATGAATTATTCACATTCAAAAGGTCCGAGTGATGTTACTGACCAGCGATAAAATCAAACCGGGACATATCGTTTTACTCATCATTAACATCTGCCTGCTGCTCGCCTTTGGCACGGTCTTTCTGCTGCGTAAAAATTACGAATTTGTGATTTACGTCGGCGTAATAATCGTATGCCTCGCTCTTATATACCTGACATTTCTCAAAGTCCGTTATTCCACTGCCACCTTGCTCGGCCTGACAATCTGGTCTCTTATGCATATGGCAGGCGGCGCGGTTTACATAAACAACGTTCGCCTTTACGATATAATCCTGATTCCTCTTTCGCAAACGTATCCAATCCTGCGATACGACCAGGTCGTTCATATATTTGGATTCGCCGCGGCCACATTGACGATGTTCGACCTGCTTCGGCCATTACTTAAAGAGAACCTTCAACATTTCGTGGCGCTATCGGTCGTGGTCGTGATGGCCGGTCTCGGTGTCGGCGCTTTTAATGAAATCGTCGAGGCCTTGGTCTCAGCTATTGTCCCTTCCTCCGGCGTCGGCGGCTACCTCAACACCGCCCTCGACCTCATCTCCGACCTTATCGGCGCTGCCCTCGCTATGGTTTTTATCAAGCTTCGGTATCTCAAGTGTGATATTCCGCGTTGATTGTAACGTAACCTTTGCTCAGGTCGCAGCCATAGCAGAAATCGTTGTATTTGCCGACGCCCAAATCAACCGTTATTGTGTGACTGCGCTGTGAGACAATCCTGCTCGCTTTTTTGCGGTTAAAATTTGTCGGCGCACCGTTTTTGAAAACTGCCAAATCATCGAGTTTGCAGGACATCTTCCGCGGGTTGAGCTTCACGTCCGATGAGCCGACCGCGCAAATGATTCTGCCCCAGTTCGGGTCGCCGCCGTTCACGGCGCATTTGACTAAGTCATAGTTGGCTACGGCCCTTGCGGCTTTTGCTGCATCGGCCCGCGTTGCCGCGCCTTTGACAACCACCTTGAACATACGTGTCGCACCCTCGGCATCAAGTGCCATCTGCCGAGCCAAATCCTGACACAAATCGACAAGGGCATTGTTGAATTTTTTATAATTGGCGTCCTGCCGCACAATCGGCGAATTGCCCGCCAGCCCAGACGCAAGAATTATAGCGGTATCGTTAGTGCTCTGATGACCATCCACGGTTAATTTATTCAGCGAATCTCCTATTGCTGCCTTAAACGCCTTCGCCAACATCGGTTTGCTAATCGCCGCGTCGGTCGTAATAAAGCAAAGCGTCGTCGCCATGTTCGGCCCAATCATCCCAGCCCCTTTGGTTGTCCCCGCGATGGTGATTCGCTTACCAGATATTTCAATTCGCCGACAAGCCATTTTGGGCTTCATATCGGTTGTCATTATCGCCCTTGTGAAATTCATCCCCGCTGAGGCCGAATCCGAAAGCCCTCCCACCGCATCCGCGATACCGGCGACGATATTCTTTATCGGCAACTGCTCGCCGATGATTCCAGTCGATGCAACGAGGACCTCGTGCGGGTCAACCACAATGTGGCTGGCCGTCCCGGAACACATTTTCACTGCGTTATTGATTCCCTTCTGGCCCGTGCAGGCATTTGCGTTACCTGAATTGACAACCACCGCGTAAATCGCCTCGCTCTTGACGTGCTTTTTACTAATCTGCACAGCCGCTGATGTAATTTTGTTCGTCGTAAACACCCCCGCCGCTTTGGCTCCCGCCGGACAGACAATCAATCCCAAATCATAATTGCCGGATTTCTTTATCCCGCACTTCACCCCCGCCGCCAGAAATCCTTTCGGGGCTGTTACTGTATTATTAGCCACTTATCTATTCCTCAACAAAAGACACCCACTCTAAGAACCGACAAGTTTTTTAAATTTCTTCAAGACGTCGGCATATTCCTGAAGTCCTTCAAACTGACCAAGCCATTTCCTCACATATCCTAAATCGATTTTGCTGCGATTTTTTACCAATATGCTCCTTATGTCCTCTTCATCCACCGCCCTTCCTGCCAGCATCTTATGAATAATAACGTCCTCGCACGATGCAAAACACACAGGGTATCCGGCCAATTCGACTTTCTTCACGCGCTTCAAGGCCTGCTGTTCATAAGGCGTAAACGAAAAGACAAAATCCACTCTCATTTTTGAGTCAGGGTCTTCAGCAGGCAATACCTTGGTCTGGGCCGCAAATGCCGCAGGCTCTACCGGAAGAATCTTCAAGCCGATGTCTTTGCATACTCTTGCTATTATCTCAAATCTGTCGGAATCCACGCCTAAAGTTATGTCGATATCACGGGTTAACCTCGGCCTGCCATACAAAAGAACCGCCTGTCCTCCGATAATCATATAAGGGATATTTTTGTCATCAAGACAGCGAACAATCTGGGCTATCAGTTCTTCTGGTATCATCGCAATCCATTAACTGCCCTGGCAATCCTTATATCGACTTCCAAACCTTCTAAAATATTCTCGCAACTAAACGCTCCCAGCGAAACCGCCTCTTTGCGCAAACCCTCAAAAATAGCAAGAGCGTCCTTGTAAGAGATGTCCTCTCTCGCAATCTCGCTTCGCTCAAACTCCCTTAATTTGTCCGTGTTTATTATCATTGTCCGCTCACCAGTTAATTATACCTCATTCAGGGCTTTCAGCCAAGACAACTCTTAGCCATTGGTAAGTTTGCCTTCGATTGCAATCTCACGAAAACCCACCATCGGGTCGTAAAATTTCTTACTCAAATCAACCGTGTTGACCATAATGCCCGGCTTGTTTTGCTTCAACTGTTTAGCAATCACACCATCCGGCTGAATGAAACAGGATGGATACGGCGAATAGTAACTGGACGCGTTCGACATACTCACCCAAAAATGATTCGTCGCCGCGTGGCACTGCATCGTCTGTCGCATAATATGCGTATGAACGCTTGGACCTTTTTGCCGGGCGTTGTAGAACGATTGAAATACGCAGTTGACCCCCTGCTTATACAACGCCCTGTATAATTCCGGGAACCGCAAATCGAAACAAATCAGCAGCGAGCATTTGACGCCATTGATTGTGAATATGACAAACCGGTTGCCCGGCGTAAATCGCCGCAGTTCCCCTCCCGTGCAAAACCGTTTGTCATATCGGTCAACTATTTCCCCGTCGGGGCTTATTAGATAAAGGCAGTTATATGGTTTATCAGGACTGGTCAATAGATGCACGCTGCCCAATACAACCCACAGTTTCAACTCGCCCGCCAGGAACATTATTTTCAGGGTTTCGTTTTTAAGAAGCCCCCAGTCAAACCCGTCGAAATTTGGAAAATCGAACCCGATGTAGCCGGCCAGCGCACATTCGGGAAAATGCGCAATATCCGCCCCGGCACTTTTGGCTGCACGTAATTGATTACATATTTGCTGTGCGTTGCGGGTTATCGAATCGCTCACCGCAAACTGACACGTCGCAACTTTCAAAACCACTGCGGCCATTTACCGCCTATTTCAGGCCCATTGTTTCGTCGAGGCCGAAGATGATATTCATATTCTGAATCGCTTGTCCCGATGCGCCCTTGATGAGATTGTCGATGGCCGAGAAACACACGATTGTGCCTTTGACCACGGTCGCAAAAACGTGGCAGTAATTAGTCCCGGCCACGTCCTTGACATTGGGACTTGTACCGCACAACCGCACGAACGATTCCTTGTCATAAAAATCATGATAGAGCTTGGCCAACTGGTCATTCGTCAGCTTGCCCTTCGGCTTGCAATAAACGGTCGAGAGGATGCCGCGGTCAAAAGGCCCCGCATGCGGCTGGAACAGCACCGTAACATTTCGTCCCGCCACATCAGTCGCAATCTGCTCAATCTCCGGCATGTGCCGATGAACACCGATGCCGTAGGCGAAGATGTTTTCATTCATATTCGGAAAATGGAACTTGGCCGACGGGTTTTTACCCGCGCCGGATATGCCCGTCACGGCGTTGACAATAACATCAGTTTCAACCAGTCCCTCCTTCAACAAAGGCGCAATCGCCAGCGACGCCCCAGTCGGGAAACAGCCCGGATTGGCGACCAGTTTTGCGCCTTTGATTTCTTTGCGGAACAGCTCCGGCAGCCCGAACGCCGCCTTTGCCAGATTGGCCGTGTCCGTGTGTTTGACGCCGTAAAACTTTTCATATACCGCAACGTCTTTTAGCCGATAGTCCGCGCTGAAATCAATCACCTTCAGCCCGGCGTCGAGCATCTTCGGCACAAATCCCATCGACACCTTATGCGGCAGACAGCACAAGGCAACCTCGGCCAGGTCAGCAAGCTTGGCCAAATCTAACGGCTCGACGGCCATCTCGCAGCGCCCTTTGAATCGCCCGAACATCTCGCTGACCTTGCCGCATTCCTCAGGCAATGCACTCAAATAAGCAAGCTTGGCCTGACTGTGCCGCAGCAATATCTCAATCGATTCGGCTCCCGTATATCCGCTCGCCCCTATTATTGCCACTCGTATCATAACTGCTCCTTACGAAAAGGCCACTTAGGATTTGTTTGAGTGACCATTGTAATTAACTCAATTGCGCTTTGCAAACCAAAGCCCGGCAAGAAACCGCCGCTAAACCAGCTCCGTCTTCTCGACCAATCTTGCCGGACGACCCTCGTGTAAAAGCACGGTCACACAGGAACCTATAATCAACAGGGTTCCAATAACGGACTTGGCCGAAAGCATCTCGCCGAATAAAGCCACGCCCGCAAGGTAACAAAACACCGGCTCAAGCATAGCCAGCGTCGCCCCGATTCGGACCGGAAGGTGCTTGTAACTCTGGGTCATCATAAGCTGACCTATTGTTGCCGTAATTCCAATCAGCACAAGTATCAAACCATCTGCAAAATCAATCCGGCTCTGTCCCCTGCTTGCCGGAACCACCGCTATCCAGAATCCTATAGCGCACTGCGAAAAATAAATCGCGTATGAAGAATCCGTCTCGTGGAGCTTGCGTATCGTCACTATGACGACTCCGCCAATCAGACCGACACTGACCGCCAGTATTTCATAGAATCCGAAGCTCCCGAAAATTCCTGCGCCATCGTTACTGCCTCCGGCCACGAGACAGATACCTGCAAATGCCGCCGCTATCATCATCGCCGAAATCACGCTTGGTTTTTCTTTAAGCAGTATTATGCTGAGGATGAACGCAAAAATCGGGTAGGTTGACACCAGAACCATACCCTTGCTCATCCCCAGTTTTATAATCGCAAAGTACGTTATTACGATTCCCACTCCGCCGAGCAATCCCCGAACGAATAACAGCTTCCGGTTGTGGAATCGTAACTGGACCTTGCCGAACATCGCCGCCGTCCCCAGCAGGCCCATCCCGATAACAAACCGCCACAAACTTATCTTGAAAGCATCGACGTGCGTTATCAGTTTTACCAACGAGGCCGTCACGCAAAAGAACACGCAGGCCGTAATCATCAAGACCATGCACTTCAATTTTTCGTTGTTACCAAACATAATTCCGCTCCACGCAACAAAAAAGGCCGCTGGAGATTACCAGCGGCCTTCTCGTATTCCAAATCATTAATTCACTAACGTTTCGAGAACTGGTAACGCTTGCGTGCGCCCGACTGCCCCGGCTTCTTCCTCTCGACCATTCTCGGGTCGCGCGTCAGATACCCCCCATCTCGCAAGGTCTGGGCAAGGCCCGGGTCATAGTTCTTCAGCGCCCTTGCAATACCGAGGACGGTTGCACCGGTCTGGCCCGTTGTGCCGCCCCCCCGAACGTTCACAAGTATATCGAACGACTTTTCGGTCTTCGTCGCCGCCAGCACCGCCAGCACCGCGCTTCTGTCCTGGTCGCCCCTGAAATACTCTTCAAGTTTCCTTTTGTTGATGAGCATTTTGCCCTCGCCGGGTTTAATTCGCACCCTCGCCACGGAGGTTTTCCTTCTTCCCGTGCCGCAGTAGCAGCCGCCCTTGTCGGGTCCTTTGCTTGCCGGCTGTGCCGCCGGCTTCGGCGCCGATGTCCCTAAAGTTATCTTTACAGTTGTTTCCTCTGTCTTTGCCATAACCCGCTGTCTTTCCGAAAATCGCTATATCGTTATCTTTTCCGGTTTTTGCGCCTGATGGTCGTGTTTGGGTCCGCGCACCACTTTAAGCCGAAGCAGCATATGCCTGCCAAGCTTGTTCTTCGGCAGCATACGCTTGACCGCCATCTCAACCACCTTTTCTGGCTTTTGGGCAAACATCTCCGCAAAGCTGGTGTACCTGTGCCCGCTGGGGTGATACGTGTAGTAATCGTATTCCCTCTGCTCGGCCTTTGAGCCGGTAACCCTGACTTTGTCCGCGTTTACGACGACGACGACGTCACCCATATCCGCGTGGGGCGTATATGTCGGCTTGACCTTGCCCATAAGTATCGGGGCTATCTTGGCAGCCATTCTGCCCAAGACCACCCCGTCGGCGTCTATCAGCCACCATTTCCGCTCTATGTCCTGCTTCTTCATCAAAAACGTTTTCATACCATCTCCACTATCTATAGGAAAACCTGTATTTTAGCCAATTTCGCCGAGATGTCAAACCCCCACTCGCCAAAATTTTAAGTTTTTTCACCACCTCATCCCCCCGGCTCTTCCCGAGAAATTGCTATTTTGGTTTCGCAGCAGGGGACCCAATTCCTTCGTCGTCCTTCGTCTGTCGTCCTTCACCCCTCGTAGCGTAGCGCAGACCCTCGCAGCGTAGCGGAGATCCCGGAATGTTTACCCTGCGTAGCCGGTTTCGGCGAAGTAGGGTCGTAGGCCGGGGGGTGGCTAAAAACATGTCCGCCGTCCGTTTGGCGGAATCCATGCTTAAAATAATCAATAATCAATCATCAATAATCAATTCCCTTTGTGCTTTCGCGTCCCTGTGGTAAAAATTTCCCCTATTTTTTCGAACCCTCAAAATCCGCCTACGTATATATCTTGGAAAAATGAGAACTCTTCTCTCCTTCTCGCTGAGCTCTGTGAAGGCGACGTCGGGAAATAGGCGTCGCCTTTTGCCTTTCGTAGCGCAGCGAAGACCCCGAAACGTCGTTATCAGGGGTCCATCTTTCGTAGCGCAGCGAAGACCACAGAAATCCGTTATCTGGGGACCAAGTTTATAATCCGAAATCCGCAATTGACGCGAAGTGTCATTCCCGCTCCGCCTGCTTGCCCCTGTATGCCTTAGACAGGGGCCCCTGCAAGCTGTAGGCAGGGGGGGCCTTCGTGGTTAAAAAATTTTCGTTTTTTTTGAACACCCGGAATCTACGCACGTATTAACAAATGAAAATTAAAAAACCCTTTCTCCTCCTTGTAGAAATAGAACAAAATTTTGGCGACGCCAAACGAGATTGGCGTCGCCATCGTTTTTATATGAGGACACTCTTTTTACTCCATGGCTAAGAAAAAGGTATTCTCTGCGGCCTCCGCGTTTTAATCCTGAGCTAAGTCGAAGGACTCTGCGGTTAAAAATTTTTCCTTTTTTTCGAACCCTCGGAACCGGTCCGCGTATAAAAAACAACGAAATAAAAAACTCTTCTTCCTCCTTAAAAAACTTTGAGGAAGGGCGGCGCCGAGGGGATTGACGTCGCTCTTCCTCATTTAATTTGCGCCCCCAAGGGATTCGGGATTTTTTTTGAACCGTCGGCAACTGCGGGCGTATAAATATCGAAAGGTACAAAAAGACATTTTCTTTTTCTTCTCGATGAAGCCTCCAGGGGCGACGTCAAAGGGGACTGGCGTCGCCCGTTTTCTTTTTATTTGCGCCGTAAAAAAACCGCAACTTGCGCCTGGTAACCAGTTCCCCCTGTCTGCTGTCTGTTTTTCGTTTGGGATTTTGTGTTTTGGTGATTCGAATTTGTTTAGGATTTAGGGTTTAGGATTTTTTTTTACTGTCCGCTACCCACTGTCCGCTGTCCGCTGTTTTTTATCGGATGCTCTTTTCTAATTGTTCTAAGATGGTCTTGGCAGGACAGACCTTGTTGCCTGCTGGGCCTTGCCAGTTGAGCTGGGCGTTTTGAGCGACTTGCTCTTCGACCTTTTTGCAGGCCAGTAGCACAGTTGCGTGGTTTTTGTCGCCCAACAGCCGGCCTACCTCAGAACTTGACAATCGGGTGTGTTTTCGGGCCAAATACATACTAAAATGTCGCGCCAAAGCGATGGTTCGGTCCTTTTTTGATGAGTGAATCGCAGCGGCTGTGATGCCGAAGAACGCAGCCACCGACGACTCGATGTCGGATATGTGGACCATCGGGTCGCAGCGTTCGATATGTTCCGCCAGGACCGCGCCGGCCATCGCCAGGTCGATTTTGGTGTTTTGAAGCGACGCGAAGGCCACCAATTTCAGCAATGCCCCCTGCAGCTCGCGGACATTGCTTTTGAGGTTGTCGGCCACGTAGCTTATCACATCTTCCGGAACCTGTTTATTTATACCGCGGGCGTATTGTCTGCATATCTCGCAGCGGGTCTTGAAATCCGGCGTGTCTATCTTGACGACCATTCCCGATACAAACCGGTTGACTAACTTTTCCGATATCTGTCCTATCATTTTGGGATGGGCGTCGCAGGCCAGAACCACCTGTCTGCCTGCCAAATCGAGGGTATTGAACGTATGCAGGAATTCCTCCTGCGTTGCTGGCTTGCTGGCCAGGAAGTGAATGTCGTCTATTGCCAACAAATCCGTTCGTCGCATACGACCCCGAAAAGCATCCAGCTTTCTGGTCTTCAAGGCCAGCACAAACTGATTAGCAAAGTCTTCAGCTGATAGATACAGCCAGTTGGCTGCCGGCCTGGATTTTCGCATCTCATCGCATATCCCTTGCAACAGATGCGTTTTACCGAGGCCATACCCTCCGTGGATAAACAGCGGATTGAAAGGACTCTGCTTATCGCAAACGACTGCCTTTGCGGCGTTGTAGGCCAGCTCATTGGAATGGCCTACCACAAAGGTATCGAAAGTAAGTTTGAGTTTTTGCCCGGTCGAGGCGACTCTCTGTGCTGCGGCGGCAGAGGGTAATCCCCTCGACGGTTCGACTGCGCTCACCGCAGGCAAGCCCAGGGCAGTTTGGGTGGTTTGGGCAAGGGCCGGCGTGGCGTGCCAGTCAAGCCCGCCGGGGCTGTGGCGGTCGCAAAGGTGGGAGTCAATTGTGAAGCAGAGCCGGCAGTTATCGCCTACGACGGCGCGGGCCGCGTCGGTAATCTCGGCATTGAAGTGGCTTTCGAGCCACGTCGCCATAAACGAATTTGCAACACCAACCTTCAAGAAGCCATCCGCAAATGTCAGTCGAGTCGAGTTCTTAAACCAGATTCTGAACTTTTGTTGCCCGATTCTTTGCGCGATTGCGTCATTGATGGCGCTAATCGTGGACTCTGCCGTGCGGCAGGTGTCCTCCTTGACAATACCTTGCATTTGCGTCTCCCCAGCCAAAGTAGTCGTTCTTAAGTTATGATTACGCGTGCCTCCATACACAGGAAGCCGCACAACATTTAGCGGTTCGATAACACTCACCGCGAGCGGTTCGACTTTGCTCACTGCAAGCAGTTCGATAATACTCACCGCAGGCAGAACAAACGCAATTATTGAACGGATGCAAATTGAATCAACCCCGTTCTTTAGGATTTCTTTTCCACTTGATTGATGTCGCTGTCGGCAATGGGTTTGCAGCAGAAAAAAATTTGCATTTAACAATCTTTGCACATCGTAAGTGCCGGTTGTGGAAAAGCGGTGGAAACGACTTTCGGAAAACTCACCGCCGAGCACCCTACTTCGCCCGTTGGGCTACGCAGGGCAGGCAGCAGAGACCGCAGAGGTTTTTACCACAAAGACGCCAAGACACGAAGAATTTGTAGACACTGATTTATGCAGATTGAGACGGTCTTAGTCAGCCGAGAATGTGTTCTTGACGTAGCCCGCTTGAAAAGCAATCTTTGCCGCGAGCAACGTCATCGACCACTGGGCAGGTAATCTGCCCCGCCGTCAACATCGTTCCGGCTGACAGTGAAAGAATTCACGGATTCAATTGCCACAAATCCCCGCTTCCCATTTTCATGAGGACAAGTTTCGCGAGGGCAAGCTTTATTTTTACGCCGGAAGGGCGGTTTTTGTTTGAAACCCTTCGAAAGGCCCAGGGCGACCCTTGGTGTCGATTGCGGATTATAGATTGATTTTTGAGGGCAGGTAACAGACGGATGTACATCGGTTTTGACGGTGTCACCCGTGGCAACGAAGTAGTTCTAAGCAGGATACAGTGCGAAGCTCTTGTGTTGTTGTGTGCAAGATACCCGTTTGGGAATGTCTTGGCAATGTCTCGAGTATATTTTCTCGCCAACCCCATTGAAACGAAACGCTGATCCTAAGACATATTCTTCATTTATCTCAACGCTTACCCATCGCCGTCTCATCTTCTCAGAGACCGCTCCTACAACATTACTTCCTGCAAATGGATCGAGCACTATATCGCCGGGTCTTGTCAGAAATTTTATGAAGAATTCTGGAACAGCTTCTACGAAACGAGCCGGATGTACTTCAAGTCCTCGTTCTCTGCAGGCGCTAATATAAGGATCGTAACTTTTGGTGTTGGCAGCAATAATAAGATTTGAAGGAATAGCACCTTTTTGGCGTCTTCCCCACTTAGTAGAAACAACATGCCCCGATGGTCTTGGCCCATGATTGTACCCTTTTGCCAACAAATTCTCCATGCTCTTTGTATATGGTTTGAGTACCCTCCGATTAGAAGCTTTTGGCCTTGTTGATTTTGCAAGCCACCAGATTGGACTCACCGAGTCCTTAACCCTGACACGCTTTACCGTAACCCATTGTGCTGGTGCTGGCATTTTTGCAGGATTATACCAGTAGAACTCTTGTGCAAGATTGAATGGGCCTTCATTGCCACAAAGTCGCAGTAATAGTTCGAAATGATAAAGACTTCTTGTTGGCTCCCCTTTGTTCCAAGACCCTCCGATATCCAAAACAAAACTCCCCCTTTTTTTGATGACTCGTGAAATATTCTCTGCATATGGCCAGAACCAATCACAGTATTGCTCAGCAGAGACGTTGCCGTATGATTTCTTGCGTCGCAGAGCAAACGGAGGTGATGTTACAACCAAATCTACAGAGTTACTCGGAATTTCAGCGAGCATCTGAAGACAGTCGGCGCAGTATGCTTTTCCAAACTCTGTTTCATAAATTGGCTGTCTCATACTCTAATATTCCTTAGTCCTTGTTCGGATTACTTCGAGCTCGGGTGTAAATCGGTTTAACAAATACTCATGAGTGTGTAGCAGCACCTCCAAGTCCTCAGGACGGTATGTGCGACCACCATGTTCAAAACAAATCGTTCCTCCATTAACAGATTTTTGGGCCGACTGAAAGACCTCTCGGAAATTTGCAATCTTGCCTTCTAATTCAATGGCAGAACTCCTTGGCGAAATTCCCCAGAAAGCACAGGCATCGTAAAATGTAATTTCCTCAGGATGACCTCTGGCGAATTTATCAAGGGCTCTCATATCGAAAAGGCGCCTGAGTTGTTGTTTTATTTCCCTTGAGAGCCCGGCCTTTTCGGTACTAGGTCTATCCTTTTGCCCCGAAAGGAGACGGGAATGTTCGCGACCTCCTTCGGTTAATTGATACATTTTTGTACCTACCTTTTTTAAGAAGCCGCGCTTTCGAATTGGCTTAGACCCCATAATCTCAGCAAAAACTCTGTTAGAGTCGGGATATGAGAGACGCCCCGAATTATCTCGGTATCCGGCAAGGCCGAATGTATCTGGAAATCTTTCCCAAGCTGCTATTACTAAATCTTCGGCTGAAAATGGAGATTTTCCGGCCTCCTCTAAATCGAAGGCCGAAATCAACAACTTCTCTGCAACGCTCATTCCATATCTGTTTGCCATGCCTGCCTCGTTACTCGGGCAATCTTCCAGTGGCTATAAATTCCCGGAGATCAGCAGCTGCTGCCGCTTGAATCTGTGCATCCTGATACCCCCATTTCATTATCCAATCGTTAACGGACAGCGATTCGGACTCTGTCGGGCCATGCGTTAGTGCTATCTGCACAATCACGTCGATATACCGTTCGAGGTGGTACATTCTCCACTCCCTTGAGTCATAACCGTAGTCCTTCGTACTGTCAAGGTAAAGTTGTGCAAGTGGAGCTGCACTATTGATCCACCATATATTGCGTTCAGCATCTATAGGATCCTGAGCAATAGGTGGATACTCTTTGCTAAAGTGGCGATACTCCTGTGTATCCGGGTCACGGTCTATTTCTCCTGATACGAGAACCCGCGGGTATCCCTTCCCGGGTTTATCTCCTGGTCCTCGGCCTTTCCCCGGAACTACCTTAACAATTGCGGGCTCCTTTGCTTGGCATTTATCATCCGCCGCAATTACCTGCGTTTCACCAGGCGCAAAACCAAACACCAGTCCTGCAGAGCTAACCCTCGCTATATCTGAGTTGGACATCCACTCGAGGTATACATCACTTGTCTGCTGACCATTAGCCAACTGACAAATAGCGTCCAATTTCTGCCTTGTTCCAACAGCAATTTCAATCTCTCGCGGTGAAATAGCAATATCAAGAATTCGAACCACTTGAAGCGGCACAGCATTTGACCGCACCTTTCCATTTTCTGTTTCTGCCCATATTCTAGTTTGACCAAAAGCAAATGTGTTCACCACCATAAGGTCTTGGTCAACAATTGCCACATTGTTGTCTTCGCTACACCAGTGATAAGCAACCGGTCTAATCCTCTTTCCATCTTTGTCGAAGAATTTGATTGTTGGGCGAAATGCGACACCCAAGCCAGCATTACTGTGGCTCAGATTTACTTCGAGTATCGCTGGTTTGCCGACTGGCAGTGGCGGTTGTGGCGGCGGTGGGCCGACACCACCTGAACCCCACATTCCACGCAGCATCTCATCTAAAAATTGGTTCTTCCAGCGGTCGAGTGCCTCATTTATTTTGCTGATGGCACTCTTTTCTTCACGATCGTACCGTTTCCGGTCACGATTTTCGAATTCCTTTGCATATTTTTGGATCTCATCCGATATAAATGCCTCAACAGCTCTTGTCAAAGGGCTATCTGCTAACTTTCGTCTTTCATTGGTCTTGAACATTTCTAACGATTCGAGATAACACTCACCATAAATATTATCTCGATAAGAAGATTGAATGTCTAATTCTGAAACGGGGACTTGTCCAATATATCCGGAACGAGCTTTATAGATTACATTGTGCCGACCTTTCTTTTTCCATCGCATGCTTTTATCAGACGTTTTGATTAATAGCGTTCCTCTTTGAAACGCTCCATCATCGGTGGTTGATACTTCCTCGCAGGATATCGGATCCTTTATAATGTCTGGTATAAGAATAACACGAGGCTCTTCTCCACCAAACATAGGTTGAATATCAGGTAGAGCCAAAGCCTTAGCCATCATTTTGCCATTGATAACCGTATAAACTTTACAGAGTTCGATTGTGCTTATCATCTGCGGGTGTTCTTGCAATCCTTCAATTAGTTTTTCTATTGGGATCCCACGGCTATACCCCTTCGGCGATATGCCTGTGACAAGAGTGAAACCATTAGCCTTTTCTACAGCCATATCTGCCACCCTCTGTATTATTGAGAGATTACAATTTACCTCTCTCAAAATCTTGTCTAGCTCCTGTCGAAGATTTGGAACCGGAAATTGACGTCCAGTTTCCCTATCTGGAATATACCCGAAGCGTATCGACCCACCTTCGACCCCGTATCGATTTCCTCTGCCGTTTTTTACGCTATGAAGAAATGAACAATCTTCGAACATCTGGCTCATGTAGCATTTCCCACCGTTCCCATGTCCTCCTTGGACTCCTTCTGAGAGCCCTCCTCTGATTGCGGCTTCTGGGTCGGCCCAAACCCTAAAATTCTCCTCAATCATTTCGGTTGTCATTCCGGAAAAGTCCAAGCAGGAAATCGATGCAGGTCTACTTAGCCTTCCGGAGTCGAATAAAACAATGATTATCCGTTCAGCTTCCGGCGTGTCCTCGCGTGCATAAGCATCAGAAGAGTTCTTTAACCATTCTGGAAGCCCATCCTCATGTGATTGAAATGCTTTACATAATAGTCGAATAGCCCCCTCTTCGTGAACCTTTACGTCTTGGTCTGGTGTATAACGGAATTTCGCCATGGCTTCCTCCAAGCAAAAATAAACCTATTTACCTGCCAAAATATGTCCTCCAGTTTTATATCATCATTCCTCTAAAGAGTATCCAATATTCTACTGTATGTCAAAGGCAAAAATCTGCCTACGATACCTGCTTATGACTTCGGGGGCAGGCGGGGGGATGTAGAAGGGTTACTTTTCAAAGTACATAAAGTCGGGGATGCGGCGGACTTTGCCGGCATCGTCGACGCAGGCGAGAATGCTGGTTGCTTCGGCCAAGACCTCGCCCTTCGGCGGGCGGGTGAGTTTGTAAGTGTGCTCGACCTTGCTGGCGGAGACGCTGGTGCAGGTGGTTTCGAGTCGAAGCTGCTCATCATAAAAGGCGGGTCTGCGATACTTGATGTGCAGCTCGGCGATGACGAAGAATACGCCTGCGGCCTCGAGGTCTTTGTAGGCCAGCCGGTTTGCCCGCAACAGTTCGGTGCGGCCCATTTCGAAATAAACCGGGTAAACGCTATGGTGGACGACGCCGCCCTGGTCGGTTTCGCTATAGCGCGGCTGGATGGTTATCGTGCCACTTTGAATCGTCGTATGTTTGGGTAAGTTCATATTCCTCTTACCACAAAGACACAAAGTCACGAAGAAAAAAATGTTTAGCCACAAAAGGCACCCCGCTTCGCTAAAGCTTCCGACTTCGTCCCGATAGACGACATCGGGACTACGCCGGACTAGTCGCAGGGCAGGCCTGGCCGTGTTTTCACGGGCTGGAAGCCCGTGCCACGCTCAATAAGGATACAACAATCGGCTGGCTTGTCAAGAAATGGGGATGGAAAAAAGTGACGGCAAGCTATTGACTTTTGGGCTGCATTGTGGGAAACTTATAAGCTTGTGATTTAACAGAACCGTTTATTAACCTCTATACTTCACGAAAGGATATCTTATGAGAGTCAGCCCGAAGCTGGTTTCATTGATTGTTTGTATTCTGGCGGTGTCGGTTTTTGCAGCCAGCAAGCCCGCAAAGGACACCAAGATGACCGTCAAGGACGCGAATACAACGACCAAAGAAGTAAAGGCACCGGCTAAAGACACAGACGCAGCCCCTGCTGTAACGAAGAAGAGTGCAACAGCCAAGGACGTAAACGCGGCCGCTGTAGAGCCGAAAGCCGTGAAAATTGGCGTTGAAGGTGGCGAAACAGCAGTCACCGTCAACGGCAGCAGTATAACAGAGCAGGAAGTCGATGCACGGATAAAGCCGCACTTAGACAGGATAGCCAGGCAAATGGACCCCAATATGGCCGGGCAGTACAAGAATCGCATCAGGGGCCAGGCACTTGAGATGATGATTACCGAGCGGCTTTTAGATGAGCAGGTAAAAAAGGCGAATGTCACCGTTACCGACAGCGACGTCAATGACAAGATTAGCGAAATCATCGCCCAGCAGGGTATGTCGATGGACGGTTTCAAAGCGATGTTGCAGATGCAGGGGCAGGATTTCGAGCAGCTCAAGCAGCAAATGAAGCAGGGGCTGGCCTATGAAAAGTTTATGGACCGCCAGGTCGGTGCGATGGAAGTCAATGACGCCGATGCGCTCGCCTATTACGAGGAAAACAAGGCGGACTACAATACCCCAGAGGAGGTTCAGGCCAGCCACATCCTGATAAAGGTCGCACCGTCGGCTTCGACGGAGGAAAAGGCGGCGGCCAAAGAGAAGGCGGAAAAGCTGCTCAAACAGGTCAAGGAAGGCGGCGATTTTGCGGCGCTTGCGAGGGACAACTCGGATTGTCCGTCGAAGGCCAAGGGCGGCGACCTCGGATTTTTCGAGAGAGGCACAATGGTCAAGGAGTTTGCCGACGCCGCGTTTGCGATGAAGGTAGGGCAGGTTAGCGATATAGTCGAGACGCAGTTTGGCTACCACATAATCAAGGTTACCGACCGCAAGCAGGCGGGCCTGTCGCCGTTCGAGAAGAAAAAGCCGGATATTGTCAAGATGCTTCAACAAATGAAGAAAAGCAAGTTGTACAAGCAGTATATCGATAAATTGAAGGCGGAGGCGAAAATCGTCTATCCGCCGGGCAAAGACCCGAAGGAATTTATGCCTTCGCGTCCGATGGAGACAGCCCCGGCGCCCAAGTAAAATTGATAGCGTTTATACTTCGACGAGCACAAACGAGTAGCGGATAGCGTATAGTTCAACGCTATATGCTGGGCACTGTTTATTTACGCGGCGTGGAGTAGTTGGTTTCGTCTTACTTTCGGCTGTGTAACTCGGCATTGACCCTTGCCCTGAAGGTAACATACAATGTAGCCACAGATATATTTAAGATTTTTCACCTGTATAGGAGAGCGGTTATGAAACTTGTTTCTCGTTCCAAGTTACTTTCTATCGCAGCGCCCTTTGTGGTTCTTTTTCTTTCACAGGCATCAGTGGGGGGTATGAGCTCGCTGGCCAAGACGCAAAAAGCTCCGCCAGTGCCCGCAAACGAGATAGCTGTTGTAGTTAATGGGGTCCCAATGACCGAGTCCGAGGTCAATGCGGAGATAAAGGAGCGTCTCGATAAGGCCGGCAAGCAGATACCGCCGAATGAGGTCGAGGAGAACAAGAAACGTATCAGGCCCCATGTCCTGGAGGATATGATTGTTGACCGGCTTTTAGATGAGCAGGTTAAAAAAGCCGGCATTACTGTCACTGACGGCGACGTCAATGACAGGATTAACGAGATTGCCGCCCAGCAGCGTAAGTCCCTGGACGACTACAAGTCCTCCCTGGAGTCGCAGGGGCAGTCCTTCGAACAAACGAGGGAGCAGGTAAAAAAGGCGCTTGTCTGTGAGAAACTTATCGGCCCGGTGGAGGTCACTGATATCCTGGCGATTTCCTTTTACACGCAAAATGAGGAGTTCTTCAATGCCCCTGAGCGGGTGCGGGCCAGCCATATCTTTTTTAAACCTGACCCGGACGACCCTACGCGCGACAGAGCGAAGGGAAAGGCACTTATCAGGGCAGGGTTAGTCCAGGCAAAGGCAAAAATGGGTTCCGATTTTGCAATGCTTGCTCGGAAGAACTCCGAAGATGCTGCAACAAGGGAGAAGGACGGCGACCTCGGATTTTTCGCGAAGGGCACGATGGACAAGAACTTTGAGATAACTGCCTTTAGGATGCAGCCGGGACAGATAAGCGACATAATCGAGACGGACTACGGCTATCACATAATCAAGGTTACCGACCGCAAACCGGCGGTGTCTATGTCCTTCGAACAGGCCAAGCCGATTATTGTCAGGACGCTTAAACGAAAGATAGTGGAACGCAAGTCCGTCGAGTATATCGAAAAGCTCAAGGCCGAGGCGAAGATAGTTTATCCGCCGGGCAAAGAGCCGATGAAAATACCGGTGCCTCCGCCTCCGGCTGAGACGGCCCCGGCACCCAAGTAAACCGATAGCGGTTAGACTTCGACGAGCTCAGTCGAGCCGCGGATAGCGTATAGCGAAAAAAAACGCCATATGCTATCCGTTTTTTATTTCATCAGCGGGACGTGGAGGGATTTGGGAAATTCAGGCAGGCAAACTCACCGCGATATTTCTTTGCTGCCTCATCGTAGGCCCTGGCCGCCTCGATTTCAGAGTCGAATTGGCCGAGCCATAGTTGTTTTCCCCCCACTTTAATACAGGCGATACACTTCTTTCTGCCTTTGCGAAAAGAGACCCCTTTGTACCGAGACGTGGCATTTTTTTCTTTTCGCTTGTTACACTGGTTCTGCCACCCAGTCGCCAGCCGCAGATTGGACCTCCTGTTATCGAGGGAATCGCCGTTTTGGTGGTCAACAAGCAGGCCTTTAGGGGCATCCATAATCAATCTGTGCAATTGCACGATTTTCGAATCAGCGGGACTTATCATTTGGCCCCTGATGGCATAAAATTTACCTTTGTTTCCGCCTATGCACCATTTGAAGCCGGCGTAACGGTAGTAATCGTTGGGGTCCAGAATTGTCCATTTGCCTTCGTCCAAGTAAATTTTGCGATAAGTGTAGCCGAACTTCCATTGCCGATAAACAATCGCCGGCCACGCGCATATCCTGTCTAACCAGCTCGGAATCCCAATTGTCAAATTAACCTTCATAATCCTCTCCCTTGTTCCCGAGTGACTGCTTACTTGGCAGGCAGCAGGGAACCCAGTTTCGTCTTTCGTCCATCGGTTGCGCGACTCGTTTCGTCCATCGTTTAACGGTTAACGTAACCGTAACGAGCTGCGCAACCGCAACCGTTTAACGGGTTTTTTGACTTGCCTGCCCTCGAATGTCGTAGTCGGGGGCCTTATCTTGGCGTGAAACTTGCCCCTACTGGGGCGAAATGCTTGCGCCTGTCTCGCCTTCGCTTTAGCGAAGGCGGACTTCTGCGCTAATTACCTGCCCTGTCTTGGGCTGCTCTCTTGCGGTTCTCCGCTGCCGCCTGTTGAAGGCGACCTTGCTGGCCTGCCAGCGGGTCGATATTATATCAAACAAACAGCCGAAGTTCAATGAAAATCCAACTTTTTTTAACCACAGATTCCACAGATTTTCACGGATTTATAACTACCGACAAACACGGAAGTTACATTGGTATTTGCCACGAAGGAACAAAAATATTTTTGATTGATGACTTGTCCGGCGTAGCTTTAGCGAAGTCGGATTGATGAATGATGATTTTTTGATGTGGTTTCAACCTATGGTCCTCCGTTTTCGGTCATTCCGAGCGCACCTATCCTGCCTGCCCTCGAAAGTTGTAGTCGGGGGAGCGTAGTCGAAGGAGTCGAGGAATCTGTTGAAAATCGTCATTGCGAGGCCGAAGGCCGAAGCAATCTCTATGTTAAATCCGAAATCTGCAATCCGAAATCCGAAATTTGGACTGTCCTCCGTCTTCCCCGGCTTTTCCCTTCAACAAAATCCCCGCAGAAAATCCGAGGCCAATTCAAGGCAGAACACGTAATTCAGGGGCAATGCGCCAAGAATGTTCGCAGGTGCAGAATGTTGGGCCTAATGTTTATCTTGCCTTATAAATTTGGTAATACTGATTTCGGAATCGGTATCTGTCTTAAGATTTATTATTTCAGGTTGTCTACCTTCTTCTATGACATTGTGTAGTGTTTTTGTTGCTATCATCTCTTCGATTGATAATCCATCGCAAGGTTCAGAAAATGCTGGTTCCTTTAAAGCTGTCGAAAGAATCCTTTTGATATAATGTGACGGAACTACGTAACTGATATTCGTTGGAACTTTATATACGTCTTTTTTATTGGTAAATCCAAGGTCAAATAGCCCACCGTAAAGCACACCCGCCACTTTACCAGTATTGGGGTAAAAAACTGGAGAACCACTTGCTCCGCCTTGAGTCATTACATTTATAGAAAAAGCGTGCGGAGTATTGCAGGCAAACGGAAGTACTGCACTAACAATACCACATTGTAAAGTTGGTGTTATCTGGTGAAGCCAACCCGGAGCCCGGAGCGCATCAGTTCCCATCGGAAAACCAGCAGTTGCAACTTCTATTCCCTCTTGAATTGGACTGTCATCAATTTCAAGTGAAGGAAGTCCACGAGCTTTAACATGTACTATGGCTAAATCAGGTTTGTGAGGGCCATAATATGCTTTGCCAGGAGTAAATTGTGTTATTTCAAACACGCCAGTAACTTCAAGAGGAATTTCAACTTGTCCTTCAGATAACATATGCAATATCATGACATATACCCCCCAATCATCAGGAGCAGCATCCGGGGGATGCCATAACTTATTGAAGACCTTAAGAACGTGGTCATTTGTTAAAATTAAACCATTTTCGTTAACAATAAAGCCAGTCCCAATAATCGGCGGAAATTCATGCGGTTTGTCATCCTTTTTATAAAGAGGCTGATATTTTGGAAGGAAGGCCACTATGCTTTTTTTAACTTGATTATAGCTTTCTGTAAGATTCATCTTATACGTATTTTAATAATAATATCCACCATGATTTCCACCGCTTTTATCCTGCCATTATACGCATTTCCGTTGCGAAGCAAAGCCCGTTCTATATCACCGAACTGATTAAAAATTTATCCGCCTCAGGCGGACAAACAACGGATGAAAACGCTGCGCATGAGGCGATTCGAGTTGGCCGCAGAGCGAATCGGCGCAGTTTTCACCGTCTGTGTCCATCTGGTTGTTGGGCCTCCCTATTCTCGAATCAGTTCGTTCCAGACAGGCTTTGCATTTCTTCCCACCGCCTTGAGTCGCTCCAGAAAACCTGATTTGCTAATGAGTTCGAAATGCGACACAGTCTTTTCTGACAGTATCTTGGCTACAGTCTTCTCAGCATCGGGCGAGAAATGGTCAGCCGTTGACACGAACACCCCTTTGCGAGATCGGGCAATTAACATGGAGCCGAGCAACTCACGAATGGACCTGACGCTCTCGACAGGGTTCCTTGCCCCCCGACGCTTCACCTGGATCAATGTTGGTATGTCTGAATCGATCATGATTAGGTCCACGCCACCATCGTGAGATCGGCCGCAGTGAACCACCTCGCAGGAATAGTAAGCGTCGAATACATATTGGACGAGTTGTTCAAACCTGCTCGGGTGAACTTCATGCACAATATTCGGATCTTTGTCTATAGCGCTGAGGAGTGTCATCAATGGGGCATCTTTGTCGGAAGATCTGAACGACCGCAGGAAGGCCTGATGAATCACTCCAGTGAATGCCGGATGACCGATCGCGGCCCCCTCACGATACTCCTCTTCGTGTTCCCACCAGCCACACATATCGCACTGCCACACGGTTGTGTGGGTCGAGTGCCGAGTTGCCTTGTGGGCGATGGGTGCTTGAATGCGGCAGAACGGACATAGCCCTCTCGGACCGTAGTAGTTGCGGTTGTTCCATGCCTCCGCGCGCGCATTCTCCTCATCGTCAGGTGAGGGTTGATCGTGACACGTCGCAATCAAAGGGCGAGCTCGGCGCTCGAAGTACTCCGAGAAGTCTAGGATGTCGGCCACTTCTGTTCTTCTCCTTGCCCAACATAATAATATCCAACACAATTTGTCAGCAATTTAGTATGTTGGAGAGAAAGTGTCAAGAAAGAAGCAGCGTGCAGCCCGGCTTCGTTAAGGAACTACGCCGAGGCGAGCGTTTAGCGGATGGCGTTCAGGTAAGACCCACGTCGCCAGAGGACCGAAGACGGATGAAAGACGGTGGACGTTAGACGAAACGAGCCGCGCAACCGCAACCGTTTAACGTATCCTCTGTCTTCTACCTGCTGTCCGCTGTCTTTATCTCAGCAGTTTTGCGGGATTGAGATTGGCCGATTCGATATCCTTGAAGTATTTCACCGTGCCGTATTTCAGCTCAACCGTCGCGTCCTCGTCGCAGACGATAATCCCCTTCGGATGCAACTGCAGTGCGCTGATGGTCCAGAGATGATTAACCGCCCCTTCGATTGCGTGCCAGAGCGCGCGGGCCTTGTTGTGGCCATTGACGATAATCATAACTTCTTTTGAATCCATTACGGTCCCTACGCCGACGGTGAGCGCCGTTTTGGGGACTTTGTTCACGTCGCCGCCGAAGAAGCGCGAGTTGGCGATGATGGTGTCCTGAGTGAGTGTTTTGACGCGAGTGCGGCTGGCCAGCGACGAGCCGGGTTCGTTGAAGGCGATATGGCCGTCGGGTCCGATGCCGCCGACGAACAATTCCACGCCGCCGACCTGTTTCATCTTTTTCTCATAGCGTTCGCATTCGGCTGTCAGGTCTTTCGCGTTGCCGTTTAAGATGTTGACGTTTTCTTTGGGTATGTCTATGTGGCTGAAAAAGTTGTTCCACATAAAAGAGTGGTAGCTTTCGGAATGGTCTTCTGGGATGTTGACGTATTCATCCATATTGAAGGTAACGACGTTTTTGAAGGTGACCTTGTTTGCTTTGTTGAGCTTAATCAGCTCTTTGTACATACCCAGCGGCGACGAGCCGGTAGGCAGGCCCAGGACGAACGGCTTTGACTTTGTGGGCCTGAATTCATTTATTTTGCTGGCGACATAGTTTGCGGCCCATTTCGAGACGAGCTCATAGTTGGGCTGAATGATAACTCGCATACTTTCCTCCTTATTGGCATTGGGTTAGGGTTGGCATTAACTTAATGCTTCTTTTTCAACTGACGTTTCCCATTTAAACGGTTACAGAACATAATTTTTTCCGTACGACCTCAATAATTTTACAAAGATTACTTTGAACTATCAAGGATTTTCTTTACTCAAAGATATTTTGCCCTGTGTTTTCTTCTCAAAGCTAAATTAACAAGGACAAGCAGAAATCAGAAGAATACAAGTTAGCGTTTATCTTGTTCCCATCGATCACTGTTTTCTTTTGCAAATTGCAGTATCTTATTGATTTGTTCACGAAGATCAGAATTTTGTAGTTGTTCCAACAGAATAATAAAACCTTTTGCAGGTTTCGGTGGCCAGCAATTCTTTTTTGTTGCGTTTAACCAAAATCTATTTTGGGTAACACAGTAACCACTTAGATATTGAACGTCAACGTTTTCTATGTCAAATTTTGGAAATCTCCTATAACTGCCAGGTATCACCAAGGCTATATTACTATTATGTCGGTGCAATTGTAACCCGACTCTTTTATGGCCTGGAGAAAAACGAAAGCTTGCGTAATAGCGATGGTGGTTGCGATTTGCGTCTTCTTTGACTTCTTTATCAACAGCAACAATCATTTCCTTAAGGTCGTTATAAACTTTCAGCTGTTTACCAGATAAACCAATGGCAAATTTATTGTTCTCAATCATCTTTGTAGTTCTTTCTCACTCAAATTATATCGAAATTGATTTGACAAAATTCTTATCCCAACAATAAATAATCAAGGACAAAAAAGGGCAGTTTTCAGCGTTTTTTTCTCAACATCGCCGTACCGAGGCCAAGCAGGAACAGTGTGGCGGGTTCAGGGGTAAGGGCAAGAGCATAGTCTGTTCCACCCGCAACATCTATAAAATCATTACCTGTAGGAACATTCAGAATGCCAGTACCGTGGCTATCATCACCCCATGAAACAAGTGAACCATCTGTTCTAACAGCAAAAGCTGCATAATCACTACCACCAACGGCTATAAAATTATTACCTGTGGGAATATTCAGAATGCCAGTGCCCTGACTATCATCACCCCACGCAACAAGCGAACCATCACCTTTAACAGCAAAAGCTGCATGAGCACTACCTCCAATGTCTATAAAATCATTACCTGTAGGAACATTCAGAATACCGGTACCGTGGCTATCGTCACCCCATGAAACAATCATCCCAGCAAATACTGAAGGCGTTAGAGCAAACAAAACCATCACACAAATTATCACTCTTCTACTTTTTATTACTCTACCTCCTCAAAAATTATTATTAAGATCAGACCACTAACGTAAACATCTCAACTTCTGTCCCATAATAACATATAAAGACCGTTAAAACAAGCAAACTCTGCCTGTTTCTTAATTTTTCCGTGGCTAACTGAATATCCGAGTTCTTTTCCCTTCGCCTGTTCAACTAATTGTGGATATTTCACTTTGCACAACTCTGGGAAATCCGGGTTAATGTATTTTCTGCATTCGGCGGATAAGCTCGTCGCCGAGTTGCGTTTTGTCTTCTATATGTTTTTTGATGTCCTTTACCACACTGTTGTCTTCGAAGGTTCCCCGAACCTGAGCAAAGTCCGCTGCGCGGTCCGCGGGGTCGCCGTCGATTCCGTAGCCGATTTGCGCGGTTGCGGCGAACTCCTTTCTGGTATCGCTGGAAAGCATATTGTCAAGCTCAACCACGGCGGATTTCCATCTGTCGGTCATCTCGATGACGTCGCCTGGTTCTATTGCGTCGATGGTTTTGCCTAAGCGCTGCTGGAGGATGTTTGCGGCCCAGGCCCACTCGTACGCCGGGTAGTTTTCGTGCGCCGAGACAAACGCGTTGTTAACCTGGTCGAGATTTGCCAGTGTTCCGGATTCGATGTCATCGAGTATTTTGGCTACGACGTCTTCCGGAGCGAACATACCCGCCAGGTCAATCCACCTGCCGGGGCCTATATCGGTTTGGGGTTTGAGCGCGGCTCGCAATTCCTGAACGGTTGTGAACTGTTTGCCTTCCAGTCGCTTTATGAGGCAGTTGCCTAAGAATTTGTCGGTGCCGATTTGATATAACCTTATGCCCCTGTCTAAAGAGTCGTTTTTTATCTTTACACTGTGATAAGTGAAATAATCGCTTGTCTCGCCGCTTGTGGTCTTGAGGTTTCGCAAAAGTTCGCAGCCGTTGAGCATCTTTTGAATGGTATATGGGCTGAGCAGCTTGAAGTTAATCAGGTCGAATTTTTTCGGGTCTTTGCGTTTATCGCGTTTTGGCCATTTTCTGGCGTCGCGGACGGTGCCGACGCTTCGGAGGTTGACGCCCGGAACAAGGATACTCTCATCCTCATGCTCAATGAGGTATGAGAACGGCAGGTCGGAGGTGTCGGAGTTTCGATAGTGCCTGCCCATTACGACGGTGAACGCGCCGACCTTTGCGGGCCAAAGCATGTACGAGTCGCTTGCGGTCTTTGAGCCGCGTTCTACGATACCCTGATGAGCAGGTCCGAGTTTGTACATATGGTTGCTCTGGTTGGTGCCGGAGCCGGCGTTGAGAAAGCTGAAAAGCCCCGCGATGAGGAGGGTCGATTTATGGTGGGTGACGGTGTATGGGCCTGCGAAGATGGAGCAGGCCTCGCCGTGAAACCCGCCGCAGTTGGCAAAGAAGACGGAGTTCTCGGCTGAGTATTGTTTTGCAAGCTCGGTTCCCTGGCCGACGAAGCAATTGGAGAGGATGGCGCCGTCGGTGACTTTGGAGCCGGAGCAGATGATGAAGTTATGGGCGAAGACGCCTGGTCCAATATAAACGGGGTCCTGTGGGCAACTGTTGACGGAGCCGTTTTCAAGCCGGCTGGCGGCCTCGATGGTCGCGGCGGGGCCTATCTTGACGTTCTTGATGGTTCTGCTATTTAAAATTTTTGACCCCGCACCCACAAGTCCCATCGAGGAGGCAACGGAATTCGCATACTGGCTAATCATCGCCCGTAATTTCTCGATGACCTTTGGCCTGTGTCTGTAAAGCGCGATTACATAGGCCAACTGTGCCGATAACTGGTCGTAAATGGGTATTTCCCTGCCGCCTGCCTCGTTGATGACGACGACGTCGGTGCCATTGCCGAAGCTGGTTTGGCCGTCTATGGTCATCAGGTCGATATTTTCAATAACGACGTCGTCCTCGATTACGTAATTGGCGATGTAGCTTTTGACCTGGTTGATGTAAACGTTGTTGCCAATGTAGCAGTTGTGAATGGTTGCGTTGGAGATGCCTGCGGGGCGGGTCAGGCCGCCGCAAAAACGGACCTCTTTTTGGAACAGGCCCAGGCGGACGTCGCCTGAAAAATGTGTTGTTCTTACCCGCTCAGGGCCGAAGCCATCGACCACCTGCACCTTTGACCAGTCGCAGCTCGTGCAGCCCTGATTGGTGAGCTTAGCGATTTCAGCGGAGGTTAAAGCACGCCATTTGGATGCCATTTTCGCCTCTTTTGTTTTATTGGACTTTTTCGTGACGGTATCTGCGTCAGTAATGAACGATTACCGGGCCATTCGCTGCGCAGCACGACCGGCACTGTGGTCGATTGTTTAGCAGCCGGCGGGGGCCAAGTCAAGAAATTTCCGGCGGCAGTGAGGATGAAAATTTGCATGCGGTTTTCCAGTTACAATAATTTAAGAAAATTGCGCATAAAATTTATAGTAGTGGGTCGGGGGGTGCCGATGAATCTCTATGTAACCGACGGCATGTTCGCCGGTCAGGTCCGCCGATGGCGAGACCTCGCCCAAAGGCGGGCAATGTTGGGTCTTTTTCACAGGCAAGGAAATATGTCAAATCAGCCACTTCGACACTTCGACAAAGCTCAGGGCAGGCCGCGGGTGGCGAGGGTATTGGTGGTCCTGCTGGTTTCGATGACGACGGGTGCGGTTGTTTTGATGGCATTGGGCAATCATCCGCCGTCAGCGGGGCCGTTCTGCCTTTCGACTTATTATCGGCTTGACCCTGTTCAGCAGGCGGTTTACTCCCGCGTTACCCAGGCGCCCGGCCGATGGGAGTGCGTCGAGGTTTACTACAGCGGCACAAAGGCCGGCAATATCGGCCAGCTTTCGTCGCTATCCGGCTTAGCCAGTTCCGACGACATCAACTGCCACTTCGTCGTATGCAACGGCTTAGGCGGCGGCGACGGCCAAATCCAAACCACTGAAAAGTGGCAAAAACAATGGTCGGTAATCCCCGACCATACATGGTACGGCTCAAGCAGGACGATTCGAGTTTGCCTTGTGGCTGATGGCAGAAACGTTCGGCCGACCGACTCGCAGATTAAAAGGGCCGAGGCGCTCGTCGAGGCCCTGTCGGGAAAGTTCAGCGTCCCCTCGACCAAAATCTTTTATCCCACTAACTGGAGATAAACTGCGTTTTTCGTCTGTCGGTTGCGCTGCTCGTTTCGTCTATCGTATTCCGATTACGTATTAACCGACGCTCAACGTTCGACGCAACCGATGCGAGTTGCGCAACCGCAACCGTTTAACGCTGTCTTCAGAATTAAAACTCACAGGCCTTCAATCCAGTAGTTGCAGAAGACCCCCAAATCGGCTATGTCAACCAATCCATCGCCGGTGAGATCCATACCGCCACAGTAAAGTGTTGAGTCGGTCTGCATCCACTTGAGGCCCATCAGGGCAAAATCGACGAAATCCACGTCTTTATCATTGTCAGAATCGCCAACAATAAACTGCCATGCAAGTTTCGGGTAACTTACCCCTTCGCATATTGCCCATATATCATTCGGCCCATTGGCGATTTCCCAGACAAAGTCCCAGCCGATGAAACTATTTTGCTGCTTCATTTGTTCATCTGTCAGCAGTGTGCCGTAACCGTTATTCGGTCCAGCGGTATCAAGAAAATAGCAGTTGATTACGACGACATACCCCAAGAAGTCATATCCCAATAGACCTCCGAGGTCGTATGAACCATCCCCGCTTGTGACAGTGCCAGTGGAATAACAGTTGCTGATAATACCGTGGTAAGTCTCTCCCACCAGCCCGCCGAGATAGTAGGAATAATCCTCTCCAGTGACGGTGCCCGTCGAGAAGCAATTGCTGATAGCGCCATAGTTGTCTCCCACCAGCCCGCCGAGGGCGGTTGACTCATATCCGCCGGTGATATCGCCTGTCGAGTAGCAATTGCTGATAGAACCAACTGAGTTTATTCCCACCAACCCCCCAAGACCGTAAGAATAATCTCCTCCTGCGACAATGCCCGTTGAGAAACAGTTGTTGATGTTAGAACAATTATCTCCCACCAGCCCGCCGAAGCCGCTTGAACCATCTCCTCCGGTGATGGCACCCGTAGAATGGCAGTTGCTGATGATGCTTCCTCCAGTGCCTCCCACAAGTCCGCCGAGACAGCCAGCGCTATCTCCACCGGTGATGGCGCCCATTGAGAAACAGTTACTGATAATGCCCGAGTAGGTTCCTCCTGCCAATCCGCCGAGCCAACTACCCTGTTCTCCACAGGCAACGTCACTTATTGAGAAGCAATTATTAATACTCCCGCGTTCGCTATATCCCACCAGACCACCGAGGGGGTTTGAATTATCTCCGCCAGTGACAGCACCTGTCGAATAGCAATTGCTGATAGCGCCGCCCCAGTTATATCCCACCAGACCTCCGAGGAAGTATGAGTAACCAACGCCGGTGACAGAGACATTTTCGAGACCGAGATTCTTTATCTCGCCATACCCTTCGAGGCCGTTGAGATACCCGAACAGACCTAAGTATCCAGCTCCGTTGGTATTTATAGTCAGGTTAGTGATTTTATGCCCCGCCCCATCGAAGATGCCTGTAAAAGCGACCCCCTCGAAAGAATAGTTTGAGTTGTCCGTATCGCTCGCGATGACGGCTGTGGTAAAGGCGCCGGATGAGCCGAGGTCAATATCTGCCGTAAGGATGAAACATTGGTTGTAGTCGTTTGTATCGGCTGCGAGAGTCAGCAGGTCGGCAACGTTGGCGATTTGATAGGGGTCGTTTGGGTCGCCTGAGCCGCCGGAGTATTTGGCAAGAGCGGGAATTGAGCCAGCCGTGATGACCATAAGTGCAAAGATTATGCGTTTCATAAGTGTGTCCTCCACCAAAAATCCTTAAGATTTTCCTTTATTTATCAATGTCCTCCAAAACCGGCAGCATTATACCATATTTGCCGGCAGGTTAAAACAATTTTAGCCATTTTTTACCACCCCCTGCCAAAGACGTGCGGGGGCAGGCAAGACAGGGATAGATTGTTGCGAGGATTAGAAGCGTCAAAACAAGCTTCTTCATAATAAAACCCTTACCCCCCCCAACCATAATTCAGGTGATATTATATCGAGCAAGAAGCCGAATCGCAAGGAAAAAATATTGCCGACTTACCCGCGGGCGCGATTCGAGTTTGTAGGTAACTCCTGCGGGTTGCGTTGAACGGTTGGGGTTGCGCGGCTCGTATCGGTTGCGTCAAACGTAAATCGTCGTTTCAAACGCAACCGTAAGCCGATTGACGAAACGAGCAGCGCAACCGATAGACGATATACTCAACCACCTAAAAAGATGAATAGCACCCGTTGCCCGCCCTCGAACTCCTTTGGCGGGGCGATTAGAATCCTTGCAGCCAGTAGTCGGCCATAACCGCGAGGTCGGCAAAATTGACGATTCCATCGCCGCCAGGCGAAGGCGAAATGTCGGCAGAATGGCTTGGCAGTCCGACCTTGAGCCATTGCTCGGCAAAGTCGAGCAGGGCATAAATATCCTGGGTGACAGCCCATTGGTCTGCGAAGACGGCGAAGTCGGCAAAATTGACGATTCCGTCGCCCCCAGGGGGCGCCACATCCGCCGGTATTTTCTCGACAAGCCACTGTTCGCACAGCACCGCAAGGTCGAAAATATCCACGCCATCCGGGCAGATAATATCGGCTGCCAATATAGACCACAGCAGCCGGGGATAATTGGTTCCCTCGCATATGGCCCAGATGTCATTGAAGTCCCAGCCGACGTAATTGTTTTGCTGTTTCATTTCCTCATCCGTCAGCGGTGTTCCGAGTCCGTTATCCGGCCCGCTTGTGACAAGAAAATAACAACTGATGATACTGCCGCTCGATTCAAAACCCACAAGTCCGCCGAGATAGGATGAACCGGCCCCGCTGGTGACGGTGCCCGTGGAGAAGCAGTTGCTGATGTCGCCGGCGTAATTGTCTCCAGCCAGCCCGCCCAGATAGGATGAACCATCCCCGCCGTTGACGGCGCCCATCGAATAGGAATTGTCGATACTACCGTAGTAGTTATCTCCCGTCAGTCCGCCGAGAAGCTCCGACTCATTACTGCCGGCGACATCACCCGTTGAGAAGCAATTACTGATAATGCCGTAGTTGTCTCCCGCCAGCCCGCCGAGATAATATGAGTACTGCCCTGCCGTTACGGCGCCCGTGGAGGAGCAATTGCTGACAGTGCCGTAGTTGTCTCCCACCAGACCGCCGAGCGAGCTTGAATCATCCCAGCCGGTAATGGCGCCTGTCGAATAAGAGTTACTGATACTGCCGTCGTTTCCGCCCACCAGTCCGCCGATAAAATAGACCTTCCCCTCGAGATTGCCTGTTGAGAAGCAATTACTGATAGTGCCGTAGTTTTCTCCAACCAGCCCGCCGAGCAAACCTGAATCATTGCTGCCGGTAATGGTGCCTGCCGAACAGGAGTCACTTATATTGCCGTCATTTCCACCCGCCAGTCCGCCGAGAAAATAGGCCTTGCCCTCGAGATTGCCCGTTGAGAAGCAATTACTGATAGTGCCGTAGTTTTCTCCCGCCAGCCCGCCGATATAGGTTGAATACGAAGAAAGCCCGCCGGTGATACTGACATTTTCCAGACCGAGGTTTTTTACCTCACCACCGTCAATGTTCCCGAACAGACCTAAATAATCGTTCTCCGCTCCATTGGTATTTATGGTCAACTTTGTAATCTTATGACCTGCACCATCGAAGACGCCGGTAAAAGCAACTCCTTCGAAAGAATTATTTGAGTTGTCCGTATCGCGTGCGATAACGGCGGTGGTAAAGACAGAATTGCCGGGCAGGTTCGGGTCCAAGTTAATATCGGCTATGAGGATGAAACTTTGGTTGTAGTCGTTGGCATCCGCCGCCAGCGTCAGCAGGTCCGCAGCGGAGCCGATTTGGTAAGGGTTATCGGAAGTGCCCGAGCCGCCGGAGTATTTGGCACCGGCAATTGCCGGGACAGCCGCGACAATCAGAATCGCAAAAACCAACCGTTTCATAGACGTGCTCCTCCGTCTAAATTCATAGCCCTCCTTCTCCATTCTAAATACCGCAAAGCCCCCTAAAATCAGTGCTATTATACCACATTCTTTCGGCTGGTGCAAGTGATTTTGCGCGACTTTACCACAAAGCGGCGGGGCTCAACATCAGGTTTTGAGCCGCTAAGGCAGCTTGCACTTAAAGTCGGGGTTGGGCACGGGGTCATTGCCGTATTGTTCGAGCATCTTCGGCTGGCAGATTGGCTGGGTTTTGATGAGGTAGTTATTATTTTCGAGCCGACCGCCTGATTGAAGAATCGCCTTCTCCGCGCGTTTGAAGGAGCTATTGATAAGGTCGGTGTATGTGTAATCTGTATGGCTGTATTTGTTGCTCGGATATTTTTCGATATCCCTTTTCCACTGCTCCGGCAGCTTTTCATAGCCCAGCATTGTTCCTATAATTGCGCCGGCATTGGCCGGGTTGCAGTCTGAATCCTGGCCGCAGCGGGTGGTATGTTCGATTGTCTTTAAGATGTCCCCGTCGCCGTAAAGAAGCCCTATTGCGATAAATGCGCCGTTGAGCGATGCGGCTATATTGAAATCATCCGCCGGGCCGCTGCAATCGACGGCTGTCTTGATGTATTTGTCGTTGATGAACTTCCAGCAGGCCTTGAAGTCGCCGGGATTTTTATCGTGGAAGTCAATAACGTCTTTGATTAGCTGGTAGTACTGCGATTTTCGCGGCATTGCTTCGATTGCCTGTTTGACGATTTTATGAACGTCGTTGCACTCAAAGGCGAGGGCAATCATAACCGAGACAAAATGCCCGCCATATACCCCGTCGCCGTAGTTCATTACGTGCCCGACGCGGTCGCTAATCTGAACCGCCGTCATCGGCATCGCCGGGCACATCAGCCCGACCCAGTCGCACTCAATTTGCCAGTCGATGTCATTGGCGCATTTGTTGAAGCGATTGCCAGCGTCCGCCTTTGGCCCGGCCTCGCCTGCGGCGTGAGCCGAGGCGGGCGAGACCTCGCCTTGAGGCGGGCCCGCCCACATACCCGACTGTGGCGGCTTAATACCCTTTCGAAGATTGTCCCTGCCGCCCTTATTGGCGTGCCATAGTTCATAACCGCTGTTCTTGAACGCCTCGCCATAATCCTCCATCGTCGCTGCGAAAATTCCGTCCGGGTCATTCAATTCCCTGTCCATTGCCTCGATGAAGGTGATTTGCACGTAGATATCGTCCTGCCCGAAGCCGCCGTCCATTCTGGGATATAAGTTGAGCGAGCCGGTGAACATCCTGCCTTTGGCCTGGAATTCCGTCGGCCCCCCGATGCAGACGCCGGCGGTCTTGCCCAGCCAGCCGCCTTTTATTTTGTCCTGGAGGGCTGTCTTGCTTATCTTCACCTCGCCTGTGCTGCACATCTTCTTTCCACATACGCCTGTCTGCCGGCAACCGGTCGGGGCGCATACGACCGCCGCAACCATCAAACCGGCAATTGTCCTGCGTGTGACTTTTGCCCACATTTCACAACCTCCTATCAGCAAATCCACTTACCGTCTTTTTGAGCCACGAATCCAGTCCGACAATATCACAATCTGCTTTGTTCCACAAGGAATCACAAAGCCCCCGGCGTGTTGTCGGTGGCCGCGAAAAAAATCGGCGGTGTATCCGTCAGGGACACACCGCCTTGAACCTATTTTGGTGAGGAGGTTAGGAGGAATCGTGTCGTGTTTTTACCAGTCCGACTCTGGCGGCGGAACATCCCTTGGCGGTGCTTCGCAGGATGGCATATCCCACGCCGGTCCAGCCCCTTGTCCACAACCTTGTGGAGGGCTGTTTCCCCGACCGCGCATCGGCCTATTCCCACAAGCAGGTGCCCCCCATCCACCCATAGCACCACAGGGAGGGCCTTGCCGCCGCTGGCCATCAAACTGCATCCCGCAGCCGGGCATCGGCCTGCATTGACCGGCCGGCGGCCCCCAGCCGCCCATACCGCCGCCACAACAGGGTCTTTGGCAGGGTGGGCCGCCACAGGGCATCTGCCAGCCGGGACCAGCGGGACAATTCCCGCCCATTGCCTGACCTTGGCGCCAGCCGCAACCCTCTGGCCCCATACCGCGATGTGCCCATTGATGCCATCTGTTAAATTTGGCGAACTCACGCATTTTTTCCCTGCGCTGCTCCATCTTTTTGATTATCTCGCCCATCTCTTCCCTGTCGTTGGCCTTATAGGCCACAATCAACTGGTCTAAAAGGGCTTCCTTGTGTTTTGGCATCTCTACGGCCTTTGCCTCCTGCTTTGGCCTTTCGGCGGATTCTTTCTTCTGTGCCTTCTCGGCGGCAAACAGCGCTATTGCCCCCACCAGAACCGCTGCGATAATGCCCGTAATGACTTTTCTTGCCATCTTATGCTCCTTTCTAAGTTTTCCAAATCGGCATAACTAACTACAAGCAGGGACGTTTGCAGGTTCATTTTTATTGCGACAACGGCTGTGAAGTCGTCCCAGGCCACAAATACTCGGCCGCAATACTAACGACTATCGACTGAAGACTACTAACTGTCCGCTATACGCTGCACGCTCGCCTCGGCGTAGCCGAAGGCGAAGCCGGGCTGTCCGCTGATTCCGGGAAGTTCAAGCACGCAAACTCGCCCCGATATCTTTTCGCCGCCTCGTCGTATGCCTTTGCCGCTTCTATTTCATTGTTGAATCTGCCTAACCTTATTCCTTTTCCCTGCTGCCAGATTCTCGCCTCCCATCGGCCGGTGCGTTTTTCAAGACAAACTCCGATATATCGCGAAACACTATTTCTTCTCTTTTGCTTGTTAACATTGTTTTCTGCGTATGTCGCAAGACGCAGATTTGCCCTTCGATTATCCAAGGAATTCCGGTTTCTATGGTCAACAACAAGCCCGTCAGGCGGATTCATAATTTCCCTGTGTAAGGATGTCATCCTTGTTCGCAATGGTCCGGTTTTGACGCTCCGAACGGCGTATAGCTTCTTTCCGGTTCCGTTGACGTACCATTTGAATTTGCTCAGCCGATAGTAATCTCCCGCCTCCACAATCGTCCATTCCCCCTCGCCTAAGTCAATCCGCCGATATGAATAGCCATACCGTCTTCGCCGATACACCATCATCGGCCACGCGCAAACCCTGTCTAACCAATCCGGAACCTTTATTTGAATAATCGCCATAATTCTCTCCTCTCGTAGCGCAGCGAAGACCCCGGAATGTCGTTATCCGGGGCCCAGCGTAGCGTAGATCCCCGCACGCCGTTGGCGGGGACCCAGACCCCTTGTCTACACAGTCGGGGAACCACAACCAACTCAAAACTCAACACTAAAAACTAACGACTACGGAGGGAACTGAGACATCAGTTCCCTCCGTATATGGCGCGAACTTGCGCGATATTGACGAAAACTAAGGGATTTCCTGATGGTAAAAAGGGGTGCCAAAAGTGCTTAAGTGCTTATGGCCAAAGGGGTAGAAAATTTTTTGAAAAAGTCGGTTTCTAAGGGTTTTCGACTTGCGCGCTTTTGCCCAACAAGCGCTTTATACAAGCGCTTTATACAAATGTATAAAACACGCGCTTTATCTTACCCAGATTAACACGAAGCTCCGCCTTGCGAAGTGCAACGGAGTCCCATTTTGTGGGACGAAACGAAATGGAGTCCAGTTTTACTGGGCGGAGCGAAGCCCCCTGCGTCTCGTTATGCGCAGTCCCAACTTTCGGGACAAAGCAAAACGGCATGGGGGGCAATTAACTCTTCGGGGCAATCAATGCCGTCGAATACGGTGGCGGTAGTTCTTTAAATCCCGCTAAATCGCCTCGATGGCTTTTTTCTTTGCCTCAGAGAACAACAAGGTCTCAGAGTTTTTCCTTATACGCGGATTTTGCTGATTACACGGACTTGATATTTTATGGCTGGACACATTTAATTTCCCCGGTTTAAATCAGCTATCTCTTTGGCTTAGAATAAAACCGCGTCCCTCATGTGTAAGAGTGTAGAAATCTGGTACATCATGATTCATGTTACCAGTCCAATCGAGGAATGTATATTTTCGTGCGAGTTCATCAAGATTGAATTTGGCCGCCATTTCTGAAAGACCAGTAGCTCTAGCAATATTTGCGACTGTTGCTTCCCGTCGGTTCATATCAGCAACTGCTTTCATTATTCGGAATTGGACATCAGTGAGTTTACACGCTGATGTTGCTTCAGTTTGACTATCTCCAGACATAATCTTATCTATTGAACAAGGGATAGCAATAATTTCATCAATGTAGCGCTCATAAACATCAGGTGTTTCAGGTATGATTTCAAGTTTCTCCGCTAGCTCCTTGACCAACTGGTGTAATTGGGAACGATTACCACAACTTAGAGCGTTTAAATCTGAGAGCGGACCTTTAAGAATATCAGGTGAAACACCGGGAGCAAGGAGAGGCAATAAGTGTTTGTCTGATCCCCAACGCGCACCTATTTCAGATTGGACATACGTTGAATCCATGGCCGCAGCGGAGACAAGCACTATGAAAGCGTTACTATCACATACTTCACGTTTAAGTTGTTCGTTTGTTTTAGCCCCACCCGGAAGACGGTAACCATCAATTGTTGTACATCGGATTTCGTTAGCTGGCAAACGAAGGGCATTTTTAATTAGTTTGATCAGTTTTTCAGCAAGTGCTTGGTCTTTTGAACTGTGGCTAATGAAGAGTTTAGTCATATTTTGAGTCGTAGCGAGGACAGACTTATATCGGTCTTTTCAAGGATTTCTTTCATAAACTAAGATTAAAAAGTTTGTTTGCGCATTCGTCATCCAATGTTTTGAGGATTTTGTATTCTTCAAGAGCTGAACTCTTGTCGCCAGTTATTAAATAGGCATTGCCAAGAGAATAGTGTGCCCAAGCATAATCCGGATTGATTCTGATAGCCTGCTTAAAGGCTTCCATTGCTTCCTGCCAGCGGCCAAGTTTGCTATAGGCATTACCAAGATTATAGTGCACATCGGCATAATCCGGATTGATTTTGATGGCCTGTTTGAAGGATTCTACCGCTAAATCCTCGTAGCGGCCAAGGCAACCATAGGCAACGCCAAGACTACTGTATGCCTCGGCAAAATCCGGCTTGATTCTGATAGCCTGCTTATAAGCTTCTATCGCATCTTGATAGCGGCCGAGGTTGAAATAGGCAAAGCCAAGATACTTGTGTGCCTCGGCAAAATCCTGCTTGATTCCAATAGCTTGGTTGAAGGCTTCTATCGCATCCTGATGGCGGCAAATCTTGCAATAGGCAATGCCAAGAAAATAGTGTGCATTGGCAAGATCTGGCTTGATTCTGATGAACTGCTTATAGGATTCGATAGCTTCTTGGTAGCGGCCAAGGCTGTCGTAACAATGACCAACCTGAAACCACACATCATCAATATCCGGATTGATTTTTATGGCCTGTTTATAGGCCTCTATTGCTTTTTGATAATTGCCGTTCTGTTCATAACGAAGCCCAAGTAACATATACTCTGGATAGCTTTGCGCATCAACTTCTTTCTTTTTGAACCACGATAGCATTGGCATACTTTCCAAAATAAATTGTTATATGGTAAGATTCATCGTTTTATATAATTGTTGCAAATTTTTTACTTCACCAATCTAATTCGTATTTTCCGTTCATGTAGTCTGGCCTTTCATAAACATCAGCCCTCAAACCATCCAAATATTTACTAAGAGGTTTAGCTCTCGAAACTTCTCGAAGTATTTTAGTCAAAACATCATCTTTCCCTATGTTTAATTTATTATTTTCATACTGATTAAATCGCCATGTGTAGGGAAATGTTTGACATATAACCATTTTTGCATATCGACTATCCATCTCCCCCATTGAGGGCATTAAAGCCACATAAGTATTGCCTACTACCGACAAAGGAATTCCGATAATGGCAATAACTGGTCTTATAAGTGCTATTATCTCATAAACATAAGAGAGGCCCAAAAGCGGCCCCCAAAACAAAACTACCCAGACTAAACTTATTGGCAGGAGCAATAAGAAGCCGACAAATGGTATGGAAACAAGCAAACCTAAAACAAAAGTTGTTATTATCTGAACGGGAATGACCAAAATTGCTGTTATAGAAATAATTATACTGATGATTTTATTTATGATCATATTATTCTATTAACTCCTCAATAGAAGCACCAAACACAAACTCATTTCTGCCAGTATAACAAGTTCCCGTTGCTTTTTCAATGCTCATCCAATCACTTGCATTTCTTATTCCTATCCCATCCTGATTTATTAGTGCTCCAAATTCTCTGACGTATCAGGTCGCATAGGATATTTACCGCCTTCTTTATTTCTTTTGCAGCAGAATGTAATTCATCTGTATTTACTTGCCACAACCTCTCATTTTTATAAGTGTTCGGTCGGTTTTCAATACGCTCATCACGCCGATCACATTTACATATTTTTTGGCATAATCCTGTGATTTTGTAAGTCTCTTCAAATATTTCTGAGGAATAGAACGGACGATTGATAAAAATTATTTCATTGAGTTTTTTAAAAGCTTTACGGATTTCACTATGTGTTTCTTCCTTACTTATACTGGAAAAGCTGACATCATTTGTCAATGGTATAATTGCCTTCTCTAATTCAAGCACAGCAACCCATAGTTCCTTGTATATCTCAAACTCTTTTTCAAATTGAAGCCGATGAACGAAAAGTTCTTTACTGTTCTCGGTTCTTAAGTCTTGCAGCAAAGTGTCAACCTGAATTTTGTACTTGGCTTTATCTTTTTCGAGAATACGGTTAGCCCAGACCTTCCCAAGCCATGAAGAAAGAATAATAATAATAGCTCCAGCACTTAAACCTCCCCCAATGAAACTCTCCCAACCCATTTATTTCCCTTTCGTTTGCGCTGCTCGTTTCAGTTAGTCTTACGTTCGACGACATAAGCCGCGTACCTATCCTCCGTAGAACCTTGGGGGCAAAGGGAGAACCGCAACCATTGAACGTAAACCAATTTAAAAAATCATTATATTGTCAAATGGTGATAGAAAACAAGCTTTTTTCAGTTCAGCAATCCGAACTACGATATACGAAATTTTACCCGCCGTAGGCGGGACGAACGACGAAATACAAACTGTCCGCTATAAGTTTACCCTGAGCTTGTCGAAGGGCTGAGCGCTGCTTTAGCGGGCATTTTTTGCCTGAATAATTCCTTGTATTTCATATCCGATTTGAGAACGTGGGTTGTCAACCATAACATAAGAAACTCTGCAATCTCACCGGCGACCATTGATTGATTATTCAGGGCGTTTATTGATAGTTCGGCCGTCGTCTCGATGAAGTAGGCGTGCTGCTTTTTATGTAACTCAATCTCCGGATAACCGTGTTTCTGCATAAGCTCTTCTTCATCTGTGAAATGCTCTTTCGCGTATTTAAGCATTTCCGTCAGTGTCTCCGTAACCAGCTTTGAATCTGAGGATGCAGCGGAGCGTTCGATGAGTTTATTGATAATTTCAAACAGGTGCCGATGCTGACGGTCGATTTTCTCAACCCCCAGACTGTATTCATCTGTCCAGCGAAACTTTTCCATTTTAACCCCCTTGGTTCAAGCTGTGTTTATAGGCCGCGGCCTTTTGGATACCCCCAATGCTTACTGTATCTATTTTATCGGCGTTCAAAACCTCGAAAATTATTATTTTTAATGTTTTTTTCTCCGGCCTTCTTCGGCCGCAAATATCTCAGTGTGATTCTTCGGCTTCTCTAAGGGCAGGCCTGGCTATGTCAACTACGCCGGGGTAAACGCCGAGGCAGGCAGTAGATAGTTGAGAAGATAAAATCTTTCGCGGAAAATATTAATTTGCTTGAACTATAATGCCGAAAGCAATACGGTATAATTATGAAGAAAGAATACGATTTTTCAAAAATGAAAGCCAGGCGGAATCCCTACGCGAATACCCTCAAAAAACAGGTTACACTGCGTCTTGGGGTCGATGTGATTGAGTATTTCAAGCAAATGGCACAGGAGACCGGCATCCCTTATCAAAACCTGGTAAATCTTTACCTGCGTCAGTGTGCTCACTCACATAAAAAGCTGACCGTCGCATAATCAAGCCGCCGCGTTTACGGCGGGTAAACTCCGGCCAAACCGAGACAAAAATCCGTGTTAATCGGTGTCTGAACCCCCTTTTTGGGAATTTTGAATAATATTTTATTATTTTTGTTGCGGGTGGGGGGATTTGTGGTATAATGAATGCCTTGTTGAGCATATCTTTCCGCCTTTCAAGGGTATCCTCCAAAAAAATGTGATAGGCACATAGTAGATTGACGGCCAGTTAGAAGGCCAAGGAGCATTATTGTGAGTTCAGGAACAGTAAAATGGTTCAACGGTCAAAAAGGGTTCGGGTTTATCGTTGCTGACGACGGGGGAGCCGACCTGTTCGTTCACCACTCGGAAATCAAGACAGCCGGGTATGCGAATCTGGATGAAGGGCAGAAGGTCGAGTATGAGGTGGGCCAGGGCAAAAAAGGACCCTGTGCGGTCAACGTTATTCCCAAATAAGCAATCACCAATTGACGCCAAAGAAAGGCCTCGCATCGCGGGGCCTTTTTATTTGAGAATGATTACCTCCTGACGCCCCATCGAACCTCACGCGGGAACCCTGCCATAAATAAGTGGCGTGGCTAAATCTTTCAAGGAAGAAAAAAACCGCCTGCCCTGCGTAGCCGCTTCGGCGAAGAAGGGTGTAAATCCTATGAAGCAGAGCCGTGTCAATGGTTATCAAAATAATTTTCACTTTTAAAGAGCAAGCATTTTTGCTCGCAGGCCCCCTCGCAAGAAAATGGGGGGCCGAGGAGACAAAAATGCGGCGGGATTTATCTCAGGCCGGCTGCCTACACTCCTATTCGTGCTCGTCAATCACTGACGGCACATCGAACTTCATACAGCCGAAAGCTCCTATTCTCCGTGACGTGGTACCAAAAGGCCCACCTTACACGCGACCAGGATACTTTCGCTCATCCCGCCGGCTGAAAAATCCCTAAGCCGTCTTTCTCAACTTTTCAATTCCGCCCAACGTATGGCGGACAATTCTTCCGTAATCCAAACTGCCTTTCTTGCTTATATGCCCGAGATGGCGAGTATCGCCGCTCTCGTCGAGCTTCGGCGTAACACCAAAATATCCGCAATACTCCTTTCCCCCCGCAAACCTCTCCACGTCATCCGTAAATGCCAATA
>Ga0315288_10000181_pt1 | contig 74030 bp, 82 predicted proteins | sample YL17G11_20_MG_FD_203454 | JGI IMG/M metagenome (GOLD analysis project Ga0315288, IMG submission 203454) | Sediment microbial communities from Yellowstone Lake, YNP, Wyoming, USA - YL17G11_20 | ecosystem: Environmental > Aquatic > Freshwater > Lake > Sediment | place: USA: Wyoming | collected...
TTCAGTGATGAACAATTAGATTTTGTTTTCTTGGATGCAAATCATGGAACACTAGCTCTGACCGACGATTTAAATGCTTGGTATCCCAAAGTAAAAACAGGAGGATTAATTTGTGGTGATGATTGGGCTTGGGGTTCTGTGGTGGATGCTGTAAATCCTTTTTTTGAAAAATTAAAGAAACGTGTATATGTGGGGTGTTGGCCGCCTCAGTGGTACGTATTCAAATAAATCAATGATAATAACTAATGTATCCAGACTCGGTGATTTTTTGTTAACTCTTCCAGTTGCTTCTTGGATTCACAAGAATCGAGGAGAAAAGATACATTATGTTTTAAGTGACAATTTCCCAATTTACAAAAAAATAGAACCCCTTCTAAGACTCCAACCATTCGTTGAAAAAGTATCTTATGTAAATGTTGGAACGAATGCTTTCGATCCTTCTCATTGGAATTTCAATCCAAAACAATTTGGTATTGAGGGAGAATATCTTAATATGGGATTTTGGGAATATCCTGGTAAATACCTTCCACAATTTTACGCAGAACACTATGGATTGGGTGTAGATAATGATTTCGTCTTTACGTTTGGTAATATGGCAGTGAATAAGATTGAACCGTATTCGGTTTGGATTGAAGCATCACCATATCGTGAAGAATATGGAAAACTCAAATCTATTGTTCCTGAAGACTGTATAGAATTAAAGTCCGACTTCGTGAGTGACGCATTGTATGCAAAATACGCGGATAGTGTGTATTCCACGATGGGTGGATTCATGATTATCTTGGATCTGATGAATGTTAATTGTAAGGTTTATGCTCCAATGAATCTTTTAGAAACAAAATATCTTTACTATCGCAATAATCACGAGTATTTTTGTATATGACGATTTTGGTCTGTATTCCCAACTATGGAACCAGCAATAGAGATTACTTGAAAAGAACTCTATCGGAGTATGCTTCGTTTACACACTATCAGTTAGATATTCATCTTCTTTTGACGGATGAAATAGACGTTTCTGAATTCACTTCTCTTAAAATAACAAAACATTTCTATCCTAAAGAAATTGGCCATTTTTTGACGCACACCCATAAACAAATATTCACACAAAATATAGAAAAATTCGATTACTTTCTATACATTGAAGATGATATCCTTTTAAAAGAAGTGTCAATCGACGTATTTATGGAATGTTCAAAGATTTTACCAGAAAACATGGTTTGTGGATTCTTGAGATACGAATTCAAACCAAATTCTGAATACACTTATTTGATTGATTGCCATCCTGAACACTCTGTTCATCGAGGCGGAGGCAGACAAATCATCAGGACGAACTACAAAATCAATGATATTGATTACTTGGAACTACACAACGTTCATCAGGGTTGTTCTCTTCTATCACGTAATCAATTGTTAAAGGTGATAGGCAGCGGTTTTTACTTTCTTGACCACAGACACGGCGGTTATGCAGGAATATTGGAGTCAGCGGCATCGGATATTTATTGGAGGGGTACTATTATAAAAGTCACTCCTAGAAATAAAATAAATGAACTTCTCATTCATCACCTTCCAAATAAATACGTAAATATGTTGCCAGATGTATATCGTGAGGATATAGTTCCTGATAATAATAAGCTAAAGGTTATAGAAAATGAATTCAATCGTATTGTATTGTAAATCCTATCACAATGATGTACATCGTGTAAAGATACTTCTTCAATCCATAGAAAAACACAATAAAGATAGAATACCTTTCTATATTTCTGTTCCTTCTTGTGATGTTCTTCTTTTTAAACAGGTCTTGGGAGAAGGAAATTACATTCTTATTACTGACGAGTTTATTCTATCTGATAATCTGGAACAATCTTGGACAAATCAACAGATTGTAAAATCATCATTCTGGAAAATAAAGGTATGTCACAATTACGTGATGATTGACTCCGACGGTTATTTTATTCGTGATTTCTATATCAAAGATTTCATCCATCATGATAATACTCCTTATACGGTGATGCATGAACAAAAGGATTTGTTTCAGTGGACGGCTAGAGTTACACATCTTCTTGGATTTGACCCACAACAAAGTTTTGCGGAATGTCGGCAACCCGTCATGGATATCTTTGGAAGAACCGGCCGCCTCTACGATTTTGGTCCGAGTCCTGTTATATGGTCTTGTGATGTTTGGAGAACTTTGGAAGAAGAATATACCACACCAAACGAATTGACATTTAAACAACTTATAAACGAAGTTAAGAGTGAGTTTTCTTGGTATGGAGAGTGGTTGTTAGTTCGTAAACCTATTGAATTATGGCCCATTGAACCCATGTTCAAGGTATTTCATTATCTACCACAATATCAAGAATTCAAACAAATAGGATATACAATAGATAATTGGAGTAAGAATTATCTGGGTGTGGTTATGCAATCAAGTTCACAATTACCAATGGTGTATTAAAATGAATCGAAGTAATCCAGAAATGACATTTTGTATCGGTTGTTGCAACAACTTGAATTATCTCAAGTTGGCTGTTCATTCTGTACGAACCTATTCCTATTCCAAAGACTCACCTTTTATTGTATTTGCTGAAAACTGTACAGATGGCACATACGAGTGGTTGGAAGAAAACAAGGAAAAATACAATTTAACAGTTATCATAGAGAATAACGACGAAGAACACACTAAGGGTATTGGCGGGGCCATGAATCTATTGGCAGAACATGTAACGACTAAATACATCATGTTCCTACATGCCGATTTCTTTGTGTCTAAAGATTGGGATTTGGGTGCTTTGCATATATTCGATAAATATCAAAACATTCCAATGTGGGTTAGTTCACAGAGATTTCAACCAAACTTATTCAAGGAACAATCAAGACCCGGAACTTTGGTATTTCCTTATGAAGAGTTTGGTTACAAACACGATGATTTTAATGAACAGTATTTCATTGACTATGCCAGAGAGTTTTCTATTTTAAATCCGGATATGGAAGTTGAAAAGGGAGAGGGAGTTTCTGGATTGATTCGTAAAGAGGATTGGGATTTCATCGGAGGTAATGACCCTATCTTTGCTCCGGCGTATTGGGAAGACACCGACTTGTTCATTCGTATGCAATTGGCGAACTTTAAGTTCGTCATGACTTCTAATTCGGTGGTGTATCATTTCGGAAGTCGTTCAGACAAGAGTAATTTCCCAACTGACGTAATCGTTCGTTCCGAAAAGTCAAAGATGTATGAACAGAGAGGCACAGAAAGATTCTACAAAAAGTGGGGATTTATGCCCACTCATACAAAAAACCAGTTCGTAACTATTCCACCTATGGTTGATAGAAGTAAGTTACGACATTTAATTAAACTATGAAAATCGTAAAAAATCACACAATATATAAATTGGTTAATGTCGGTCGTGGAGATGAATTTTACGTAAATTTCAAACCCAATAAACAGGAACAAAAAGATCTCTGTATGAAAGAATTTTGTTGGAATGAACATCAATTTGAAGAAGGTCAATTCATTGTCGAAAAGATAGACATTTACGAAAAATGATATGAAAGTTTTAGCATCCACATTAAATCACAATTTGCCTGAGTTAACAGATAACTTAGTCGAACAATTAAAACGTTCGAAGTTTGTTGACTATGAACTAATGGTGGTGGATAATGGGTCAAAGGAACCGTTGGCTAAGTCAACTACACACGTTTCTCCTGAGAATACGTTCTTTGGAGGCGGAGTAAACCTTATATTGGATTATTTTTTAAATGAAACACATCACGACTATCTTTATATATTTAATAATGACCTTATTTTTCATGGTCACGGGTTTCTTGATCAATCTCTACGCGAAGTGGTGTTGGCTAAGGCGGATGTTTACTCGCCTTCCGTGATTAATATGTCATTGGATCAATGTGCATGGAAACAAATGCATTGTTGGGGAACCGGAGGAACTAGAGAAGTAAAGTGGATAGATTTTCAATGTCCATTACTGAGCAGAAGACTTTGTGAACATATAAAAAGATATCCTGATGAATTGGTTATGGGGTGGGGATTGGATTTCTTAACTGGAATGATATGTCAAGAATTGGGATACAAGACCATTGTATCCGATAGTAATTCAATAGGACATTTGAATTCTCAAACTTTGAAACTGAATAAGATTAACATCGGACTACATGATTTCTGTCAACGTGCAGATGCTGGTATGTTTGGTTTTTTTAACAACAACGAAAAATACAAGCCTATGTTCTATGAATATAGACATTGGGCACAAAATTATACAATATGAAATTATTAACTGAAATAGCTAAAAATCACAAGACGGACAAAGGCGAAGAAGGTCACATCTATACTGATGTATATGATGATTATCTATTACCAAGAAGAAATGAAGCAATGAATTTTTTCGAGATAGGTATCTTCGATGGAGAATCAATGAGAATGTGGAGGGAATATCTTCCTAATGCAAACATCATTGGTTTGGATATTAATCCTGAATCCAAGAAACACGACGGAGAAAGAAACAAGGTTTATATTGGTTCTCAAACCGATGAAATGGTTCTTTGGAAAATATTTAATGAGAATAAACCAATATCAGTTATAATAGACGATGGAAGTCATCAATGGAATCATATCATTCAAACATTTGATCTTGCATTTCCTTTATTGGCTCCTGGTGGATTATATTTCATAGAAGATCTTCATACCTCCTACGCCGGTGCTCCTTGGGCTGTTGGTTCCGAAACCGCAGTCAACTATCTTAAAAGTTTGGTTGATGACGTAAACATTCGTGGCAAGAGTTTCATGGGATTGAAGGAATTAGAGGGGAAACCTTTGGCCTACAATGAACACTATATTGAATGGGTTCATTTTTACAAAAGTCTTTGTGTTATTAAGAAGAGACAAAGCCCATTATGATAAGTTGTGAATTTCATGGTAGGTTGGGGAATAATATGTTTCAAATTGCTGTTGCTGCATCAATGGCAAAGAAACTTAATACCGACTTTTCTGTTCCAACATATACGTTAGCGGGACACAGGGGTTCAATGCCTTCCGATCTTTCTGGATTCGAATATCCATATAACTATAAAAGTGATAACGAAACTAAACATCATAATAAAATCGGCGAGAAAGACAATCAATATACGGAATTGCCGTTACAAGACGAAATCAAATTATGTGGATTCTTTCAGTCTAGTAAATACTTTAATGATGTTAGGGATGATTTAATCAACAAATACTTTAATCCTACAAATTGGGTGGTGAACGTAGCAAAGAAATACAACATAGGATCAAATAGTTTGGGTATTTGTGTTAGACGTGGAGACTACTTAATGCTTCAACACAATCATTGTGTATTATCTTCCGATTACTATCAAGCTGCCATTACCGATTTGTGTTTAAAACATACCATTGATTCCATTTTTGTTTTTTCGGATGATTTAAATTGGTGTAAAGAAGTGTTTGATGATATAAATTCAACATTTGTGAATGAAGAAAAGTTCGTTCAGTTGTATATGATGACACAAATGAAACATATAATATTGGCAAATTCTACATTTTCTTGGTGGGGAGCATACTTAAATAATAAAGGAGGCGAAGTTTATTTTCCTGACCCTTGGTATGGAACTAACAATCAAAATATAGATGTTAGTGGATTGATTCTCCCTTCTTGGACTGTTATGAAACACAATATTGTATTTGACCCCACACCAGCATGAAAATAGCAATCTGTTTATCCGGACAACCAAGAAATTTCAATGTCTCATTCGATTCATTGAAAGAATTCTATTTTCCAAAATATGATTGTGACGTATTCATTCATACGTGGAAAGATAAACAATACAATTCCCAATTTTCTGATAAAGTAGTAGAAAACAAATCAAATCTACACGGAGACTATATCAATCTGTTCAATCCAAAGAAAATAATGATAGAAGACCAGATTCTATTCGACCCACAAGGAGTAAAAGATCCTACGTGGGGATGTAAATTAGATTCGGTCATGTCTATGTTTTATTCTATTCAAATATGTAATAGCTTACGACGAAGATATGAAGTTGAGAATAATTTTAAATATGATTTCGTGTTAAGAATTAGAACGGATGTCAGATTGATTCGACATATTCCGGTGGAAGAAATTGTATCTAATAATATTGCATTATTCGATTGGACACAGAATGGAACATACAATGAACGAGGATATTCAGACGTGTTTGCTATAGGAAATTCGGATGTAATGACGGTTTACTCCGAGGCTTTTAATTCTATACCTCATTATTTGTATGGGGATTCTACGTGGGTGTTTCCTGACTCTAAATTAAGAAACGAATATCTTTTAAGAAGACATATAGATGTAAACAAAATACCCGTTCAGAGATTTCTCCATTTAGACCAAACCAATCCCAGTTTTGGAATAGTAAGATGAAAACACACATAATCATACATTTATTACCTTTTGAAATAGATAGATTTGAATATCAAATCTTAGAACTCAAAAAGTGTAGTCTATTATTGGATGTGGATGATAAAGTAGTTATTGACGCTACACTTAATTTGAATGACCTATTAATTGATTGGAAAAATAGTTCAATACCAAAAGAATTCTTTATAGACCGATTCCTTCATTTGAAAAATCTTTGTGATTGGACTCACGAAAATTTCTTTGAAATCGATACCGAAGAAAAGTGTTTGGGTATTAATGCAAAGAGACGTAATAGTATTCGTCAACACGCCAATAGTTGTGATACTTTTTTGTATCTTGATTGTGACATGATATTCCCCGTTCATACATTGAAATACATGATAGATGCTGCCAAGCACATGACGCTTCCTTACTACATTATTTCTCCACAATCTACTCAATTGTGGGATGGTAGTTGGTGTAATTTGGTTAATGAATCTTACGCCCATATACCTCATGATAAGATTACGGAAATAAATCCATTTGAAGTTTGTTCTAAACAGTATGGTGATGTAGAAATCGTTCCTGTAAATGATTTCAAATTCGGTGGGGGTTGGTTCAATCTATTCTCTTCCAAGTTACTTTCTTATACCGATATTCCTGATGAACTGGGTGGATATGGATTGGATGACTTATATGTGATGCAATCTTGTCAAGTCATGAAAAATCTAACATTCCCAATTCAACAATACGTTTTAAAAAATCTTGTGGTAACACAAAATTATAGGTATGGTTATCACATGCAGGATGTGTATAAAAAATTCATACCATTCATCAATAAAAAAGAAATGTTCATAACCAACGCAAAACAGAATTATGGTTTAATTATGAACAGATTTTTGGAAAAATGTAAACATGATATCATTCATTCTACCAACTCGTAATAATTTGCCTTATGTAAAAACGGCAATCTCTAGCATCCGTAGGTTTTACTTGGATGCAGAAATAGTTCTATTGGATGATAGTTCAACTGATGGAACCGATGAATGGGTTGCTCAAACGTATGACCCCTACCTTACTTATTATAAACATGAAGGTAAACAAATCGGGCACACCGTTCTTTATGATATCGGAGTAAGAATGTGTAAACACGACATCTTTTCTATATTCCATGCTGATATGGTTTGTGGTCCGAAATATATAGAAAATCTTCTGAAACATCTAAAACCTGGTATGGTGGTGAGTGCCACTCGAATCGAGCCCCCTCTTCATCCACCCGGAAAAGAAAAGATAGTGATGGATTTTGGTTTATACGCAGATGGGTTCAAAACCGAAGAGTTTTTATCGTATTGTTTGAAGGCTCAGGAAGAATTATCTAATAGAGATGTGGTCACGAAAGGCATATTCGCACCTTGGGCTATGTTTAAAGCGGACTTTATTAAAATGGGCGGACATGACGCGTATTTTTCTCCGTTCCCTTATGAAGATTCTGACATATTCCAACGATTTATTTTAAATGGTTACGAAATCAAACAAAGCAGAGATGCTTTCGCTTATCACTTTACATGTAGGGGACATCGTTGGACGGAACAAATTCAAAAAGATGATTATTTTTATAAACTTTGTTGTGCAAAAAATCAAGCACATTTTATAAGAAAGTGGGGGTCGTGGATTAAAAACGATGAATACTCATATCCTAAAATCTCTCCTCTTTATGACATAGGTTTTATAGTAAAGAATTGTAGTCATGAAATTTTGGGTTTGATAGAACCTTGGTGTTCGACTATTTATAATGACTGCCCAAATATAGAAGGGTTTATACAGCGTGTTCAGCCTGGTACTCCGTTTGATTTGACAAAAAGAATCAAGAATATAGAAGATGAAAAAACGAATCAAATCCTAATTTCCTTCGATGGACATACGTTAAATCAGACATCATTTCACTTTTTAACACAATTGCCTGACGTATTAAAAGACAGTGGAGAGATAGGTAATATGCAATTTGACATTTTTGATTTTGAAATTAAAGGATTAGAAACGTTTGAAAGTAATTTAATTCAAAACGATAATGAGTGGCACACTAAACGATTGGTTACTCCATCAGAATCGGATAAGTTATGTACGGATGAATTGTTTAAAGTTTTTCAGTGTACCAAGTAACGGTATCCTTTAAAGCTTTGTCAAACGGAGTATATTCGGTTTTACCAAAATTACAATCAAAATCGTCTGTATTAATTGCATATCTAAAATCGTGACCTTTTCTATCTTCGACAAATTTGATTGATGTTTCGGGGTCTTTATTACATAACAAACAAATTTTCTTTACAAGGTCGATATTTCTTATTTCATTGTTTCCACCGATAAGATATTGGTCGCCCACATATCCTCTCTTAAGAACCTTCCACAAACATTTACAATGATCTTCGACGTAAATCCAATCACGTATATTATTTCCTGATCCATATACCGGAACCTGTTCTCCTTCTTTAAGTTTTTTTATTGTCAACGGAATCAATTTTTCTGTATATTGATTCGGACCAAAGTTATTAGAACAATTAGTTATTACCACAGGAAATTTATGTGTCTTGTGAAATGATCTACATAATAGATCAGACGATGCTTTAGATGCAGCATAAGGAGAGTTCGGTTTATAGGGATGATTTTTAGTGAATGTATTATCCTTCAATTCTAAGTCACCAAAAACTTCATCGGTAGAAACATGTAGAAATTTTACATCCGTTCTTCCTTTCCATAATTCCAAGAATGTATTAAGCAAAGAGAATGTTCCGTTGATATTGGTGGTGACGAACTCGTGACCGGATTCTATTGACCTATCGACGTGGGATTCGGCAGCAAAGTGAACAATTGTATCTATGTTGTATCTTTCGTGAATATTCTTGAGTAACTTTACATCATTAATGTCGCCTCTATAAAAGTCGTAACGATTAGTCTGTATTATACGATCTGGTATATTTTTGAAATTGGCAGCATAAGTAACCAAATCAAGATTGACGATTATTTCAACTTCATCATTATTGGTAATCAGATTTATAAAATTGCTTCCTATGAAACCTAATCCCCCTGTAACTAATATTCTCATAAATAATCTTTCTTCAAATCGTCCTACATACTTATAAACATTATGACATTGTTATTTATTTTATCAAGCCTTATTGCAACAATTTTTCTTATCTGGTTCAATTCCGATTTTATTATAGAATACGGAAAGGTATTTGGATTAAGTAAGTTTTTCAAAATTCAAGAGTATAAAGAAAAACAAAGAGAAATTCCTATTCCTCTTGCATATCCACTATTCTTAAAGATGAAATATGACAATTTTTTTATTAAATTGATAACTTGTCCAATTTGTTTATCGGTATGGTTATCGGCAATTTTGGGTGCATATTTTCTCTCTTGGTCATTTATTCCAGTGATATGTATTTTGTCTTTGATTATTTACGGTCTTATCCGAAAACTCTTGATGTAAAATATGGAAATCCACGGCGCTAGCGCTTTTCTACACTTTTTAAGGAATAGTGGATTGACCAATATAGATGGTCAGGCCACCGCATTAATGGTTTGTATGGATGAATTTGATAGACTCTGTGCGTGTGATACCATAGAATACAAAGCAGCCAAGATAAACAACTGTAGAGCAATTTACCAAAATTTTATATCTGGAGCCGATAGATTCAAACATGAATTTCTATCTAAATCAGGAAACAGTAAGATTACGTTTTATTCGGATGACGGGAAACACCTTAAAACATTTTCACGTTAAACTTCTTTGTCTCCATCATCGAAATCTTCCAAAGTTGGAGTAGTTCCGTCTCTAAATGCAAGTTTACCATTTTTGGTTTGTTCTTTAGCAGCCTCTAACGTACCCAAAACTACTGCGGCTGAATCAACAGAAGGAATATATGCCAGAAATGTTAAACAGTCATAATCCACCTTTTCTCCGTTGTGGAACATAATTAACACTTCACAATCATCCATATCTCTTGGATAACGTTCTAACGATTTTTTAAGGTATCCTAAGTTCATATACGTAGTTGGTGATTGTGTTCAACTTTATTTCATATCCAAATTTACCTAAATATTCTGTATATTGTGAGTCTTGTAATACATTTTCTATAATGATTATTCTTGGTTTGTATTTCTCTATATCAAGTCCTTTTAATACTGTTAATTCCCACCCTTCTACATCAATACAGACGACATCTATTTTTACGTTTGGACAGTTTTCTTCTATTATAGTGTCTAGTTTTCTGGCTTTTACCTTTATGTTTTTGATGTCACCTATTCCATTTGCGAATTCTTTCACCCTTCCTACAAATTCTTCACGAACTTTGAAAGAAGAGTTCCCTTCAAAGGTAAATGTCGTATTATCAGGAATATGTTCTCCTGTTCCGTAACAATTTACTGTTTGAAAATCTACGTTATCTTCATCTTTATCAGAACACGCACATTCTATAATTTCGTGGCCTAAATCCCGATGTTGTTTTGCAAAATAAGGAATAGGTTCAACTGATATACATCTCCATCCATTTTCTCGGAAGTGTTTGGATATACTAAATAATTCAGGTCCGGCTGCTCCGACTTCTATTAATAGACCTTTATAAGAATAATCCGTATATACAGTTTCTCTTATAAATTTGTCGCATCCGTCTTCTCCATGATATTTTTCGTAATTCATTATTCGTATTTCTTTGTATCACCCTGTTTGTAGTTTTTGAAAGTAACTTTACCTTCTGCTGCTAGAATTAACATTTCATCCAATTCTTGAATTAAGTCATTTCTCTGAGTATTAAGAAGATTGGTTTTTCTAGTAGCGTCGGCAACGTCTTTGTCAGTTTTAGACTTGTCTCTTTTCAATTCTTCGAGATGCCAAATCTTTAGATTGACGACGGTTAATTTATCTACAAGGTTTCCGAATGATTCCATATTGTTATTCTCCCACAATTTTGAATTTTGGGCAAGGAACTATAAATTTACCTCCACCTTTTAAATAGTCAGATTCACGACTTACGAACTCATTTATAAAATGCCAAGGCAATACAAGTAAATAATCTGGTTTAGCTTTTCTCATTTCATCTTCTGAGAAAATTGGTATGTTAGTTCCAACCGTTTTTAATCCCCACTTATAAGGACTTCTTTCAGCCATACCATCAATAAGAGTGTGATCAAGACCAAAATACTGTAATAGGGTATTTCCCTTCGTAGAGGCACCGTATCCCCAAATAGTCTTTCCTTTAGCTTTTTCTTCTTTTATGAATGAAACTATTTGTTTTTTTAATTGTTGAATCCTTGTATTAAAGAATGTCCATGTAGCTATTTGACTCTCTCCAAAGTGTCCTAGAGATTCTTCCAGACGTAATAAAGATATTACTCTGAATCCACACACATCTCTATAAGGTTGGGTGGAAAATTTTTCTTCTTTGAATTTATCTTTTACAACATACAATCTGAAAGATCCGCCGTTCACATCATTCAATTGACAATCCAATACACGAAATCCATTTTTACCCAATAATCCTATCATGTTATATAGATTGTAATAATAAATGTGTTCATGACAGATGTTGTCGAATGCCACTTGATGAATCATCAGTGGGGTATAACTTAATTGCAATACAAACAATCCATCATCATCCATTACTTTACAGACATCTTGTAGAAATGGATTTGGGTCATCAAGGTCATAAAACATAGCAATACACGTAACTACCTTCGGCTTCAAATTACCGTATTTTTGACTCTTGTATGCCTTCTCATTGAAATAATCTTGAACTATTACATTAGAATGTTGTTCTGACTCATTTTTGAATGAATCATCAGCTGGGTCTATACCTATTTTAATGAATGACTTTGGAACATAACTCAATAGAGTTCCATCATTACAAGCAATATCCAACCACACGTCATTCTCTTTAAATGACATTAAACCAGTGATCGAATCAACGATGGAGTTTAGTTCCTTCTTCATTGTGGAATTAATTCCAGAACGATACCAATACTTTCCATACATCGTATTGCACGGCGCGGGCTTCTCCAATCTTACGGCTTGTATCGTTTCGTCGTAAACCAACTTTAATTCGTATTTTGAGTTTGCTTCTTGGTCATCTTTGATGAAATCAGAAACATGTAATTCCCCGAGTGTAAATAATTCTTTCATATATTACCAAATCCAATCTTTTAAACATTCTTCCAACGATTGATATGCGTCTTTCATTTCCAGTCCAACCGATTTTAATTTATCAGTATTCAATACCGTGTTGGATCTTGGAGCTTTAATTCCTAAATTAAACGATTCCAAACTCTCAAAATATTTAAATTCTTTGTCCACCTTTAGATGTTTTTTTATCAATTCAACTACTTCTGTAGTCTCCACATGTCCTTTATTCGTTACATTATATATTCCATAAGGAACACGTTTTTCTAAAGTATCTATACACACTTTAACATATTCTCTCTTATTTGACAAGGAATTTTTTGCGTTTAATAGAGTATTGTAATTTATTAATTTAGAAATATAATTTCTATCATTGTGTTTTTCCTCGAAAGGAATTCTTAATCTCCAAATATATTTCTGTTCTAGTTCTTCTAACATCTCTTCGCCGAACGCTTTAGTTCCGCTATAAAAACTACAAGGAGGATTTTTAAAACTAAAATTCGGTTGGTCTAATTCCGTGAATCCGTTTTCTTTATATCCATTGTATATGCATCCAGACGATACATGACCCAATGTTATTTTCTTACGTTCACATATTATAGATAACATTCTTGGAAACACTACATTGCCTGACATGGTTTCAGCTTTTTTGTCCTCGCAAGCATCTACATTTGGTTTTCCGGTATAACCAGCACAATTAATAATAGTATCGATATCACAATTGATCACCGTCTTTTGTATATCTTCCATGTCGGATTCTTGGGCAGACATACAGAATGGACCTATCTTTCTTTCGGTCAATTGTTTTAAGAATTCTTTTCCAATGTATCCCGTAGAACCAAATAATAATACTCTCATATTAACCTTTCTAAGTAACTTCTGTATTCACCTTTTGGCAAAGTTCCAACAGATTCTTTGAATTTTTCTTTTGATATAAATCCTTTTTTCAAACAAGATTCTTCGTAACATCCCACCATTACTCCTTGTCTTTCCTGAATGGATTGAATATATGAAGATGCTTGAAATAATGTTTGTGGAGTTCCTGCATCCAACCATGCCATGCCTCTTTCCATCTTATAAGCATAAAGTTGTTGGTTGTAAAGATACACCTTCAATAAATCGACGATTTCCAATTCCCCTCTTATGGATGGTTTTAAACTCTTGGCATATTTCGGGGCATTACTATCAAACATGTATATTCCAGGTATAGAATAGTTACTTTTTGGATTCATGGGTTTTTCTTCCAAAGATTTAACCCTTCCATATTCATCAAATTCTACTACACCGTAAGCTCTGGGATCTTTAACTTCATATCCATAAATGACGGAACCACACATGCAGTTTGCTTCATAAAATGAACCATGAAAAATATTGTCTCCTAAAATAAGACATGAACATTCTCCATTAAGAAATTCCTCTGCTAAAATCAACGCCTGTGCCAATCCTTCTGGCTTTTCTTGTATTTTATATTGGATATTCAATCCCCACTTACTTCCGTCTCCTAATAAGTTTTTATAACAATCGACGTATTGTGGACTTGTAATTAATAGTATCTCATTCATCCCTCCATTAATGAGTGTGGTCAAAGGATAATACACCATAGGTTTATCATAGACAGGCAACAACTGTTTATTGACCATTGTTGTCAATGGATATAAACGTGTTCCCGAACCACCTGATAATATTATCCCCTTCATGTTATTTACTTTGTTCCGCCTGAGTCAAAAATTGTTGAATTTCGTTGATGACTCGATCACATCCCTCTTCTGTTTCCAATACTTGTAAATCTCCATCGGTTATTCCGAACACAAAACATTTGTTTAATGCCCATATAGCCAATTCAAGATTTTCTCCATCCCTACAAGTTATAGAATGGCTTCCTGTGAATTTATCTCCCATTGTAGATAATGGGAATGATTCGTTCAGTTTTTTAAATAGATGTTTTGTTTTCATTTTTTGTTAATATTTTTTTCCAATCCCACACCAATGTTTTTATAAACATTATTTTTTGTGGAGATTTTGTTATGATATATTCCTTACCGCCTTCGTAACCATACTTTTCCAAAGCAGCCTTTGGATTAGTTCTTGCTAATTCGCCTCTGGCTCCTTTTTCTTTTTTCCATAAACCCAATGGGCCTTTTCTTATAGAATTTCCTGATGTTCTTCCTATTTCAATCCAATTAGAAGCTTTATAAATTGACCCGTTCCTAAGTTTTTGTCCCTTGTAATCTTTATTTCTTTCTGGTTGAACATAAGTTTCCAGCATAATAAGTGGTTGATTGTATTTCTCTTTCCACCGTTTTGCTCCCACTTGACCGAGTTGTTTTAAAACCATACTTCCTGTGTTTTTTATTGTTATGTTCTTTTGAATAAAACAACATCTGGAATTGTTCGCTAACATCCCCAGATTTTTAATTCTGGTGTCTTTATCCCATCCTATGAAAGAATCCCTACATGAGATAGCAATAGTCGCTGATGATAATCCTATTGCGCCTATATGGTTGCCTGATTCAGTCTCATATATTAACCAGCGAATGTTTCGTGTTGGAGAGTCTGTATATTTAACGTAGGAGTGGTATGTATCGATTGTTTGTCGAAACAACTTATTCTGTTCGGGAGTAGCACATTCAACCAAAAAAATTGGCGATTGTATTGTATTAGAATAATCAATTATGGACAAGGAATTAGACATAAGTATATAACCGTATATACTTATATCCGTAAAGGAAAAGGTAATTAATTTATTTTGAAGTCAAGCAACTATTTTGAAGTTCAATGAGGGGACATTTTTCTAAACAAAGATGCACGGTGTTTTTAAGATAGTTATCTTTATGAATATCTTCTAATAATATTGAAGGATCGGAACTTCTTACATCTTCCCACTCTAAACAAAAATCACATTTTTCTTTAACGAGAGGATCGTTTTTTCTTTCTTCTTCATTTGGGGCTTTGTCAAAGACTTGTTCTATTTCTCCCTGTAATCCTACAGTTTTATAAAATTTTGATAGATGTAATGACCAACCATCCCACTCATTTTGAACCCAATCTACTTCATTTGGGAATCGAACATCCGAAATTAAATAAACTCGTTTTTTGGATTTCTCTTCATCAGAAGCTAAGTGTTCTTCTTCCATTAATGTCGCATTCACTTTGTTTATCCAAATATCATTGTCATAATGTTCTCGCATCCCACATCCTATCCAAACCAAACCAGGTCGAATGACCTTTTTTTCCTCTGTATCATCAGTAAAAGCAGAAATGTTGAAAAGAGTTTTGCACATGGGATCAGCCAACTTTTTAAGTTCATCCGCAAATGCCAATTTTTTTACTTCGTATCCATTTTCTTTAAGAATGGATGCCGCGATCTTACAAAATGTATCTTTTCCACATCTGGCATAGCCAGCAATACCTATTACAATAATTTTTTTATTCATTTGAAAAAATCCTCTCTACTTCTTTGTCATTCAATCCATAACCCTGACAAATTTTTACCAACTCTTCTACTCCACCCTCCATGTTCATCAACATTAATATGTATTCGTTTGCTCGGTCTGTCGATATTTCATATTTTTTGGCAATCAATTCCAATAATTGACTATTCATTTTTTCTCTTTTGGATTTTACCCAAGGATAGAATCTTCGGTCAGAAGGAATTAAGGAAATCAAAACTTTATAGAGTTGTTCAGATGGAATGGAATCAAAATATTGAAATATTTTTGATATGTCATCTACCAATGTTGGGTTCATTGATAATGCCCTAAGTATCATAAAATGGTTAAAAGATTTTCTGTCTGATTCAGACAGATTCTTATAGTAATCTACATTTTGAACTTCTCGGATATGTTTAACGTGATCAAACAATCCTATCGGTTTGACGGATTCGTTCTGAACGTCGTTGGAATCTTCTTGGGGCTTTTTCGATTTCTTTTTCATTTCTTAAAATCCTCCGAGATGTAGTATTGACTGAATTGTATAGAATGACTTGATTCCCATTTAGAATATTAATGTCAGCATCGATTCTTTTCAACCTTTTATCGACTCCTTTTAAGAGTGAGACATAATATATCGACGCCGCTATTGCTATCAATATAGATAAACTACTCAGTATTATCGATAATAGTTCCATACATTTTTAAAAGGTTTGAGGATGGTTCCTTCCATCCTCAAATTGATTTTCGACAATTTCTTATCGGCGTGCTGCACGACGGCCTGCCGTCACAACTCGTAAGAGTGCGCGGACTTGACTGTTCGTAAAATTAACGGTTTGTCCGTCAACTGAAGTAACAGAGAGTTTTTGGGCGGTGCGATTTCCAGCCAACGGAACACGGTAACGGATTTCGAGGCCAGACGGAGTGACATTAGCAACTGTGGCAACATCACGGGATTTATTAACGGTAGTAGTCATAACTGATTTTCCTTTTTTTGTAATTGTGTTTATCACAATGATTATTATTTAACTATATATCGTAAATGAATATAATCAAATTATATTATCTTCCAACATCATTAAAATAATGAAATTTGGCTTGTTCGTAGTTCATTTTATTCATGTTTGAGTAAAACAACTTTTCGGACTTTATATTATTCTCTTTCAAAAGTCTTTTGTATCTCTCTATGGCTTTCGGTTTCCACCATTCCATTATACCTTTAGTATCCTGATGAAATAATGGTTTCAATATCAAGTCTTTCTCTGATATCTTATTTGAAAGAAATTCTTTAGTATTTTCGTAAAAACACGAATAATAAACGCCTCGTTCAAATCCATGAGTAAAATTGGATTGTTTCAAACCAGCCGATTCAAAGATCATATTTAAGACACGAAGTTTAGCTCCTGTTACTGGTCCTGATACGCCTTCTTTCTGAGTCATTTTTTGTTCATATTCCTGACTTCTGGTTTTTTTAACCCAATCATGCCATTTCTTGTAAATTATTTCGTCTGGTTTGATTAAAATCTTTCCTGTTGAAGAACCACATTTATGCCACCACTTCAAACTATTGTACATTGAATAAGAACCATAAAGACTCGTGGTTGTCATTCCAACCAAAACATTATCGTATAACTTTTTCCATGATTCTCTAACGGTATTGGATACAACCAATGCAGCCGTCAATTTACCACCTAAAAAATTATAACCGAAAGGCTGAGTCGAAACTATAGTGGTTCCTATTGCTGAATGTTCTAGGTTTTTATCCTTTAACCGATTGTCTAATGTCCACCCAATGTATTTATCTCTATCTGAGATGGAGATTACATCACTAGCAATCGAAGACAATCCTAATATTCTGGGGTTCTCTAAATTTCCATCAGTTATCCAAAATTTCACGAATCTTCCAGGAGCTTGATTGAATTCTGCCGAACTACAAAAATATCGGAGTGTCGTCCACATTCTGTCGTCTTCGGGATTTTTAATTAACACTATGGTAGGATTAAGATTTTCTATCTCTTTTACCGTAAGTGCCTCGTCATTTACATCTATAGGCGACCAAATTTTAGCTTTGGCTTCACCTGCCATATTAAGATGACCTTTCATCGATGTCCAATCTGTTATTTCCTCCCATTTCTTTCTAAAAGTGAATTCCTCTACAGACAAAGATTTCAAATAATTCATATTATTGAGAAGTGTTTTAACTTCCTCGTTAATATCAAAGGCATTTTGTTTCACTGAAATATCAGCAATATCCGAAATGTCAAATGGTTTAGAATCGTTACTCATGTAATGAATATATTGTATAAAAAAAGAAAGTCAACTTCTGATACTATTTATTATATATGCAGTTTAAAAAAATTGATAAAGACATGTCGGTGTTTCACTATTTTGAGAAATCGCCTACTCAATTTGCTTTGTATGATGACGAATTAGACATGCCAATTATGTATGGAAGTAGAAATTTGGTGGATGCTATGGTTCGTAAATTGTCAAAGGATGTTATGGTTATCTACTATAAAAGAGACTCCGATAAATTTTCTTTCAAGAAGAAAATAATCTATGAAGGATCGAAGGAAGATGCCAAAACAACAAAAGGTTAATCCATTTCAAGTTCTATACGAAACCAACATTTGTTATATCTTGGTTCTTCCATGAAACTCAATTCGGTATCGATTTCTTCTTCTTCAAGACTTACTTTTACCAATTTCTTTTCAAGAAGATCAAAAATCCCACATACACATACCTCAAGTTTGTTTAACCTTTTTGGCATAGTGTATGTGGGAAGAATTTTAGATTTCTCTTTTTAGCTTACAACGACGGTTTTTCCGGAAGAGACGTTTGAAGTGGATACCGAGGTTACATTCGTAGATGTTGCAACGCTCATGACGTTTACCAATTTGGTTTGGTCGTCTAACTGAATCGAGTCAGCTTTGGCAGAGTCGAGAACCGATTGTAGAACGGGGCGCATTGCTAAAACTAAACTTGGGCGGCCTTTGCCGGGATTCGTGGTTCCGATTACGCCGACAGACTTTTCTTCGTCGATGGCTTTCTTTAAACGAACTCGAAGAGTGATTTCTTTGAAATCAGGATTTAATCTAATCAAATCCTTTATCGTAAAATAGGTTGTATTGGCCGGCCAAACTAATACGAGATTAGTTTTATTTTTACGTTGAGTTTTCTTCGTAACAGAAGTTGTGATTATCGTGTTAGAAGGGGTTAGTTGTGTTGGTTGTGTTGTTGTTGTTGTGTTGTTCATATATAACGTGTTTTTTTACTTTCTGTATTCCTCCATTGGACTACATATTACTTTAACGTGAAACTATAATTTTGTCAAACGGTTTTTTCATTCTTTTTATTCTTTTTTTAGAAAAAGTCCATTCATGGTCTTTGAAATGGAACCTATCTCTGTGACATTGATGTTCTTAGCATCTTTTCCATACATTGTTTGAAATTGGCGTAATAGGTGTTCACCAGTGTTTAATCCTAATGGGTGAGGAGATGAATATTCATGTTTGTCTTTAATAAAATAACTCAGAATCTTTATTCCGTATGACCTGATTATTTGCATCTGTCGTTTGGTATGGAGTGCCGCGGGTTGTTCTGTATAAGAAAATCCCAGACCATTTGCCGCAGCGAAGGTATAACAAGGTTCTCCATCCGAAAGATTAAGAAAGTAGTGATCTTCTCCAACGACTCTCTTATTCAAGATACATTCATTCATTATGGCTTCGAAGGCTAATCCTTCTGGAGTTCCTCCATTCGGCCTAAGAAACGGAAATAGATTTCTAATTTTGCTAATGTTATCCTTTTCCGAGTCGTATGCGATAACAATATATGGTAAATCCACCGACCCTATTCGGTGTGTTGCACGTAATGATACCGAAACATGAACGTTTTGAATACGGGATGCTGCTACACAGATAGCTGTCAAACAAGTCATTGTAGGCAACCATTTTGTATCGGACGACATAGATCCACTTGAATCTACTGTTATATGCAATCGTGCAACTTCATAACTTTCTTTTTTTAATTTATAGAAAATGTTTTCTGTGCCGGTTGCTAGTTCCGATAGGATTCTTCTTTCTATTTTTCCTGATGATCGTCTTATGTATTTTATAATATTCGTTTCGTTACGAATTTGAAGTCTCTTTCCTAATCTTTTTCCCAAAGCAATTCCGTCTAATACAGCGGATAACGTTTTTTTGTCTGGTTCAGGACTCGTCTGGAAATCATCATGGGAACAAAATGGGAATACATCTCGTCCGGAAAACATCAATTCTCTCGTAAGATTATTTACAACTACACAATCTACAGTCCTAATTTGTCCCTGTTGTTCAGCTCCACTAAAATGAGAATGAGCGATGTGAATTCCTGAATTTTCAATAATATCCAACAAAGAACCTTGTTCTTTATTTATTTCCTTTTTAAGATGTTCAGAATCATGTTTTAATATTTCCTTGTTTCTATAAAATTGATCTGCGATCTTCTTTATTTGTGATTCTGTAAATTCACTAGTATCTCCACGTGCGTCTTCTGTTTTTTCTGTTGTTAACTTTTCTGCTTCGGATTTATTACCCCCAATAATATCATCTACATTTTGATTATTATTCTTGGATTCTTCTTTTTTATCCGATGATTCATCACCGTCGTTTTTATCTCCCTCACCGTCATCACCCTCGTCTTTTGGGGTTGGGGTTGGTGGAACCGAACTATTTCCGCTTTGAGGCATAACATCATCATCGGATTTTTTTGAAATCATTTGTGATACCTTCTTGATTGTCTGGTCCATACCACTCGTAGATTGTTTAGATAAAACATCTATGTTATCCAACACGATTCCTACTAACTCAAATGACAAATCCATTCTAGCCTCAGTTGTTTTAAGACGAAGAATGGAAGATATATCAAATTTTTCGGCTATCTCCAGTAAGGATGGAAGAGCATCCAAATCTGTGTCGGCATTGGTCAAGTAAACTATTCTATATTCATAACAAGTTAAATTTTTCTTTCTATACATCTTCGATTTCAATGCTGCGCCGATAGCTTTAGCATTCCAAAGTCGATTGTATAGAGCTTTATAATACCCTCTATATCCGGGAGCTTCATTAAAAATATAAGAATCAATGTATCTGTCTTCTACAACATTAAACATCATTTTACAAAACTCGGCCACTTCTTCTCTTCTAAGATTTTTTCTCTTTCCTTTCTCGTATAGCGAGGGAGGAATTTTTAACCACATGGATTTAAATACATCAAAATCAGATTTTACTATGTGTGCAGCCTCGTGTAATGCCAATCCAATTGACCAATCAAAATCGGATTTCTTTAGAATTGATGCGGAGATGTAAACAATCTCCCCATCAGTTGCTCCAGATTCGCCACTATAATACTTTACAGGAATACTTTTATTTGTTAAAATAGATACGAAGTTGGAAATAACTCTCCGATATCCAGCCAATTTAATCAAATCCATTGTAAATAATGGTCCTGTGGTAGCATCTTTTTCGTCTTGATCTATATAGGTTTCAAAATTGGTATCATCCAACCAATAGTCTGAATAACAGTCTTCGACTTTATTGATGTCATTAGACATAATATTAGAATGGTAATCTGGTTTTCTTTCCGGTCTTAGTGGGGTCTGTGATTGGCGAAGCTACGCCGGCAGAGTCCACGTCAAGATACTTTTGAATGATTTGTTTTATATACAATCTCTCCGAATCTGTTCCTCCTTCTTTATCATAGAGAGGTAAAATGACCAATTCAGCAATCTCCTTCAATAAAAATTCGTCTATCACCATCTGTGCCATTTCAATTACTGTACCTGTAGGAATGAAGGTAGAAATTTTGGCGTCATCCATCGCTGATTGTTTTTTGGTATCATCAGAAATCCTACAAATACACTCAAAGGGTTTCTTAAATTTATCAAAATCCCCCTCAAACGTTACTTTAAGTAAGTTCATTTCTTGTTCAAAATTCAAAGCATCTATTTCGATGATAACAGGGAATCTTCGTTGAAGGGCAGCATCGATTACTTTTGTTGCGGTGAATTCATTTCCGATGTTTGCTGTAGAAACAAACATCACTGATTCCTCCACTTTAATTATGGAAGAGTCTGAGGTTTCATCCAGTCGGAGATATCGTTGGGTGGAATCCAACACAGGCATTAGAATGTTCCACGCATCGTGATGACCACGGGAAAGTTCATCAAGAAGAATGATGGAATTTGGGGTTTGGATAGCCGTCACGAATTGTGAAGGATTGAACACCGTTCCTTGGTCTTTCTTGTATGTGGTATTTCCAATCAATGTGGCCCTGGCGTCTTGTGTGGAACCTAGATTGAAATAAAAGAATGGGCGATTTAATGCCTTGGCTAGACATTGTGCAGACTTGGTTTTACCACAACGAGATGGACCAACTAAGAGAGCGTTTCTTCCTCTTAAGGCTGCCCAAATCAATCCCTTCCATTTCACAGAATCGATTATTAAATCTTTGGGAATCAAAGTTGAACAAGTTGACAGCATTTCCGTTACATCTACGTTTGACATACTTTTTGTGAGTTTCATTGGTATAGTGTCTCACACTTTTTATACACAGTCAAGTAAATAATAAAACGTGTTGATTTTCAACGTTTTATAATGGCAGAAACGGTTAGACTGTTGGAGATTCCGGTTTTTCAGAAGATTGCCGTGGAGATTGAACAAATGGATTTGGAATTTCGTGTGCGTCAATAGTATCATTTTCATACACGCCAATTCTTTCAAGAATCAATTCCAACTTTTCATAATTCATGAATTCAGAAAATCTAATTTGTAAACCTTCATTGTTATTGGCATTCTTTACTTTTCTTACAAAAACAACAGGAAAAGGTCGAGACACAGAAAAATAAATATCTTCAACAATATCAATATCTTCAACAATATAATGACGTTGATATCCTTGTGTATTTGGATTCCATTTAAATCCCCATAATTCTAATGAATCTAAATGAAGTTGTTCAGTAACTTGTTGTCCATCGACTATAGGAGGAACAGGAGCCTTCATTTTAGTGAATCCCATATTCTTTAAAGCATCCAATTGGTCAGGAGTAAATGCATTAACATTGGATTCCAATAGTTCTTGGACCACTTCCTTTATTAATTTTTTGAATTCTGATTTTTTCATATTATCTGCTTCCCAAAGTATTCCCTGTTGCAGCGGCCCAGCTAGTTATCTTTTCATTCCACTTTTGCCATCTAGCAGAGGAATATCCTTTTTTGTATCCCTCTTTAAAGTCATTGTCGGTTTTGTTTATATCAGTTTTTTCTTTGTCGAAATAATTACTCATTCCCAATCTATATCCTAAAATATATTGATGTGATTTTCCTGATACGTCCGACTTAACACTTTCGGATACTATGGATTTTAAGTCTGATCGTTTCATTTAAGCTTTGAACTTCGGTGTTTTTTTATCCTTAACAATCAATTTCTTATCGTTCTTATGTTTAGGCGGTTTAACTTTGTTATCCTTGTCGGTGAAGTCTCTTAAACGTTTTAATTTATCAACCTCCACGCTTTTCATTGGTTGGTTTGGCTGGTCGTCGTCTTCCTCGACATCCTTTTTGTTGTAATCCTTTTCATCGTTCTTTGTATCGCCTACTTCTTTTCTTTTGGGTTTATCGTGTTGAGGAAGATCTCCTTTGTCTGATTGATCCTTCAAATGTCCCATTGCTTTTGCTTTGGCCGAATCAACCTTAGTATCTTCGACATCTTTGAAGTTAGCTTTTACAAATGCCTTTACTTGGTCCCAGTTCAATGCGATAGCACGAATTCTGTCATCAAGATTCACCATCGCTTCAATATCAAACAGATTCTCGCATGTCTGAGAAATACGAACACGGAAAAGAGCCTTTGCATCTACGTTTAAATCGTTGTGGTCATCCCAATACACCAAGAAATCTTTGTTTATTTCATTGACAATTTTACTTAATTCCTGTTCAAGCTGTAATCTGGTTAAACCCAATCGTTGATTTCCATCTTTGGAGTATTGTTTGTCTATTGTTTCTTTTTCTTCTTTGTTTAGTTCGGGAGTTGGAACACTCATTACTTCCGTCAATACCTTACTTACAATCTTTCGCAGAGACTCTTTCAATTGATTTTTCTGTGCAGATTTTTTCTCAAGGCGGACTTCATTCAAAGTCACTCTTATTAAATTTTTAAGTGTTTGTTTATTCATTTTTTTATTCTCCTGAAATCTATCTCTCGGTTCATATTGAGTGGGGTCAATTGGTTTTTGTATGGTTTCAATTCCTGGTTTTAAATGTTTAGCAACATCATAGACATTCACACCTACTTCGGTTTTGTCATACATTGGACCCTTAATGGATTCTCCTGTGTTCGAGTCGATGTATCGAACAACTTGGTCTAAATTTTTAGCGTGTTTTTTATATTTTTCGGCTGCTTCCTCAAAAGAATTGACTTTCAATTTCTTCCATTCGACTGCAAATATTTTTCGTTCAACTTTTTCAAGAATGTGTAATTTAGCCGAACTAAAGCTCGAAGCTCCACTTGGCTGCACCCTAACTTGTCTATCTATAATCAAAACATTATCGTTCATATTGTTATAAATATTGATAACTTCAACTAAAAAACATATTTTCGGTCTTATTATCCACTCGAATTTCCTCTATTTCTTCTTTATATACAGTATTCTTTGGATATGATTGAAATGGGTGTTTTAGATTATTTAAAATATTCTTCTTTTTTATCTTATTCCCCAACAAATAGACGTATCTATGTTTGGTGGATTCTTTTTTCCTCCAAAACGTCTTTCCTATCGTTTTCTTTAAATGTTCTATATTATGTGACCCAAATGTTGAGAATGCTGTTCTTGAGTGCATCCATTTATAATTCGGTGGTCCTGATAATGATATGGAGAAGTTAGGCATAAGGGCTAACGACGAATTACCCTGATAATAAAAGCCAGACGCTTGGTAGATGATTCCCCTGTGACCTTGTTCATTATCCGCGTAACTTATGACGGCTTTGATTTTGGTCATGTCTCTTTTTAACAAAGATAGGGTATTCGATATACAATAACTTTCTATATTTCTTCCGTATCCGTCGTGAATAAACAAACGAGTAAGTTCTGTACATTCATTTATTTTAATTAGGGGAGATATTGATTCTGCTGCGCTTCTTCCTACAGGACCACCATAAATCACTGCACCAATGAGTTTCACGGGTTTACAATCAAAAAATTCAGAAACATCTTCGGTATGATAATATATTCCGTAAGCTACATCACATAACGTCCATTTATGACTGTAATGATATTTTTCTATTAATTCTCTAGCGGAAGACTTATCAATGGATTGTATAACAATCTTTGATGTATCTGTGTAACTTTCTTTTTCTTCGGATATAACCATGTATCTACATTACACCAACCGTTCTAATTTCAACATATTTTTTAGTTCCGATTCGTTTTTATATACCATCAATTTTATATCAGGTTGCATACCATGAAGATAATTTTTTAGAAATGTGGCTAATGATACAGAACCGTTTTGATGAATGAATCCAATTTTGTGTTTTTTAATCTTACCAAGATTTACATCTAATAATAGATTTTTGTAATCGGTGTAAGTTTTCATTACACAGTTATCGAAATTACCCACGTTTTTTACGGTATCTATATCTTCATCAACAATGAATACATGTGGTTTGGAGTTTTTCATAATTTCTTACTTATTTTCTAATTCATCTATTCGATGATTTTTTCTTGTTAATTCTTCTTGATAATTTTCTATAGTATTCTTCATCAAGACGGATTCTTCCTTTAATCGTGTTAACAACTCTTCATTGTGTTCCAACTCAATCTTTAAGGCGTCGTTTTCCTTTTTGATTTTATCCGAGTCGGAGTGACATTTATCGAGTTCTCCCCAAATGTGTTCTCTCATTTCTGATTCTGCTTTAGTCACTGCCTCTATGGCCTTTACCTGCATATCAGTCATTAATTTTGTTTGTTGAAGTCTCACTCGGCGGTTGGCAACCGCGTATGTCAAAACCAATGTTACCAGTGGTGGTAATAGTATTGTCAATAATTCCAACATAAAAAATCCCCAGTCATGCCCGTTTTTTATAAATATAATGGAATTATTCTAAAATCAAATGAGTTTAACTTTTAGTAATCAATTGACATGAATCATTATTACAAAACCGTTCGACATCTGCTTCTTCGTGTTTTATTCCACGGAATTTAACGTGTTTTATCTTAGCAGACATTTTTTCATATTCTTCACGGGTAATAGTCTCATAAGGCATCTGTTTATAGGCACCACCCTTTTCGAGTATTGGTAGAAACGATATTCCTTTGAGTTGATACTGATAGAAATTTAATACATGTTGGATTTGGTCTGCTTCATCCTTACGGAATGATATAGTGCAAGAAACTTGATTGTCTGCCCAATATCTCTGTAAAAATGCTGCCAAAGCCGCCTGTTCCCAAATACTTACACTTTTTACAGGTCGCAATTTATCTCCTACATTAACAGGAATTTCTACAACAACCGTAGTGTCTTCGGAACCGTAACACGGTTCAATGTGATAACCAGCTTCTTTAAGGGGAGCAATCAAATCACTGTATTTAGAAAGTCTCATACGTCGTATATAGCATACGTTTTCAGGAAAGTGAACTCCGGGAGTTGCTCCAGCAACCAAACTTACGGTTCCACTTGGTTTAATGGAAGTCTTCTTAATGCTTTTTGGTATAGCCAACCAGTCAGAATAAACTTCGTCGTAGTATTCAATCTTCTTGTATCCAGTTTCACACCACGTTTTGAATTCATCAATTCCTCTATTGGATAAGAATTGAACTATTCCACTCATGCTGCATCCGATTCTTCTATTTCTTAACATGACTCGATTCGTTTCAGGCCAATGCGTTTGTCCGAGTGTAACCGTCTTAGCATACAAGTAAGCATATTTCAAGGTAATCATGTAGTCTTCTATACTTTCGTGATTATTAGGAAATGTTTCAACCAAGCAACATAATTCGTAAGATTCCAAACTTTGTTCAAGACATGGATTCCCTCCTTCAACTCTATGGTCTTTGTGATCTTTCCCGTTATTCATACGGGAATATCCTTTCATATTCTCCAACCATGCATATCCAGGTTCTCCGTTTATTTTTGTTCTTTCGGAAGCATTGGCATAATCCATTCCCAATTCACAAAAAATGGAATTGTTAGATGTCCATCCATATTCTTCTCGTTGTGGGTTCTTTTTATAATTCTTTAAGTCAAGATATTCGTCGGAGTTATAATCACCAAATACAATTTCTGCTGTTCTACGAACGTTTCCTGCAACTACACACTTTCCAATCAAATTCATTGTATCTACAATTGTTGTGATTGTAATTGGTTGTCCAACATTTTTTTCAAACACTAAACGTAAACTATCGTGAAGGTCTATTAGAGGTTGTGGACCGGATGAAACACCACCAAATCCTTTGATTGGTTTTCCGGCTTCTCGAATCAAAGAATAATCAAAATAAACTTCTTTTGTCTCAAGAAGATATGATTCTATCAACGATTTCGTAGATTCTACCCAACCTTCTCTTGTGTCAGCAATTTTATAAATATGTTCTTGACATAAAGTTGGTTTTCCTACTTTTATTTTTCCTGCACCACGTATATCAAATCCTACACCGACGCCTAACATTGACATATCCATCAAAAAACAAAATGATTTAGATACATCCTCTTTTATTGTTGATGTAGAAACGAATGCACAGTTATTTAACGCAGCATACAAATGTCTCTCTTCGGTGATTGGACTTCCCATAGCCCACAAACCTCTTCCGGGAGGAAGAAATTTCATATTGAACATTCTATCATACATCTCCTGTGCCGACTTCTGAGCTTTTATAGAATTCCATCCGAGTTTGTGTTGTTCTATCCAAGTCTTTTGCATGTTGAACGTGCCTTCTACGACACGTTGAACTGTTTCCCACCACTTTTCATTATCTCCATTTATTTTAATTCTTGAGTATGTTCTTAGATAAACCAATTCTCCTAATCCATTAAATCCAAAGGGAGGTTTCTGTCTTTTATACTTTTCGAGGAATGCGTCGGTTAGCCTAAATTTATCCATATTCTTTAATTCGTTCTTGCTTTATTTTCTAATAATTATGATTATATATTCAATTACTTTAATAAATCACAAATTGAACAGAAATTTATTTTTGCGTTTACTTTTTTTTCAAAGTACTATCAATTGAAATCCTTATCGTCTGGAATTTCTCTTTCATCCAATGCTTTGTTTTTCTTTACTTTATTCCAATTATCTCGGAGAATATTTTTGGTGGTATCTTCAGCGCTGCTCATTTTTTGTTGAACCTCAATTCCCTCTCTGGTAGATGGGTCAAATACTTGAATGTTTCCATTCGACGAATCGAAAAAGGTTGGAAACGTTATTCCATCGGCACCGAAACGGTTTTTCATAACATGAATTCTAGCAGTAGATGCTGCTTTGTCTTCCATCTTTCTTGATAATGAAAGAATAAAATCTCCCGTCATAATTTTTCTATAAGAATCAGCAACGTTATGTGCTTGGATTACTTCTTCTTCGTGGGAAGAACGATTTGATTGTGATGCTGTCCATATTGGAATTTGTAATTCTCCGGCTACCGTTCTTAATTCTTCATATACACTTCCTGCTTCGGAATAAGAATTGGAATTCTTTTCGGCTGTCATTGGTCGTAACAAATCGGCGTAATCTACCACCATCATATCAATTTTTTTACCGGTTAACATCTGAATTCTTTCCGCGTGAGTTTTTAAATTATGTGGGGCAATAGTCTTGATGGGGAAATATTTAATGAATAGTCTTCCGGGAATATCCGATATTTTCTTTTTGACTATCTCAACATTTTGACGAATTGATTGGAAATCGATTCCTGTGAAACAGGCATCATATCTAAGTCCTACATAGTTTTCATTTAATTCCAATGTAAAGTGTGCCACATTTTTTCCACGTTTCATGGCTTCAGCACCTAACCTTGCCAATAACCATGATTTACCGGAACCAGCAGGGGCAACAATAAATCCCAATTCTCCTTTTGCTAATCCACCGTCACAAATTTGGTCAATGATTTCCCATCCTGTAGGTATGGTTTCTCTTGCCATCTCACTCATTCTTTTCTCAATATCTTCAGTATAATCATGACCCAAATTTCGTTCGCTTCCAGCCTTTAATGCATCATCTACAACGTTCTTGATGCTATCATATTGACCTTGTTTTAAATAGTCAACCGATTCCATAATAGCATTCTTGAGCTTTTGATTCCTACAAAATTCCAAGAACTGTTCCTTAACGAATTTCAAATCCGTGTCGTTCATTTTTGTATATACCAATCTTAATTGATCTATCACCGATCTTTTTAAGACTTCATTTTCTATATTGTCTGATTTGATTTTGAATACGTTCAAGGTTGGAAGGTCTTTGTAGTGAATGAAGTATTCCTTTGTAGTTTCTACAACCCATTTGTTTGCATCTGTTTCCCAGTATTCTACACTGAGAATGTCATATATTCGTTCAAGAAACAATTTATCCGATATCAATGCTGATACACACTTTGTTTGAAACTCTTGTCCGAATTTTTTTAGATTGTCTATTTCCGTCATAATGTAATTCCTCTTTTTTAATCGTTATGTACTTTATCATTCATATCTTAAGTGTAAACTTAAAATATCGGAAGATAGTATGTGAACGTTTTTTGTTGTTTAATTAGATTGTACATAATTTTTATACTACTGTCTTAGTATTTTTATTTTGATTTTCATTTGTTACGCGATACTTATAAATTGAAATCGCCTGTAGGGGCGCTCAACAATCAAAAAGAAAGAGATAAGAAAGTATGAACAAGCCAGACATTAATATTCTAGTCAACAACAATCGTTGCAAATTCTATTACCACGAAGGAAAAACTTACGTGGAAGCAAAACAGGGTTCGGAATACACCATCGAAATAAAGAACAATCAATATGGCCGTGTCGAAGCCGTTTGTTCTGTTGACGGTCTTTCCGTATTAACAGGAAAAACAGCCGGAGAAAATGATACGGGTTATGTAGTTGATGGATATCATCCATTGAAGATCGAAGGATTCAGACATTCCAAAGATGCGGTAGGAGCTTTCAAGTTTGAATTGAAGGATAATTCGTATGCTGCTGAAAAAGGTAAAAAATCCAAAAGAAATTGTGGTGTGATTGGAATAAGACTTTTTTCTGAAAAAGAAAAGCCTATAAATTTACCTCCAATTTGGATACACGACCATACTAAATCTAATCTTTGTCCGTCTATCACTCCATATTGGGGAGATTGGGCAACAATCACCTGTAAAGGAATGAGTAATCAAACATTTACTTCCGGATTGATGTCTAAAAATTTATCATTCGATGGCAATGCCGGCGTGAACCCCCCAGCGAATTTTTGTAATTCTGTTCCTTCATCAGAAAACTCCATTCTTCGTTCTATTAATACCGAAAAGAAAGAAAAAGGATTTGATATGGGAACTGCTTGGGGGTCTAACAAGGAGAGTAAAGTCATTACAGTTTCTTTTGACCGGGGTTCTTTGGAGTTCGAAATGGATATCTATTACGCCAGTCGTGAATCGTTGATTGAGATGGGAGTTCCTATTCAAAATCAAACAAAGGTCAACTTTCCTAACAGTTTTCCGAATGGATTTGCTCAACCACCTAAGAATTGGAAGAAGTAATTAGTTGAGATAGGGAGTCGAAAGGATTTGACTCCTTATTCATCCGAATACATAGGATTCCAGTCTCCATCATCCTTTTTCTGATAACCAATAATACGTTTTGGTATTTTACTGACTTCTTTTTTCTCTATCTTCTTTTCCTGACTCTTTTCGTATTGTTCAATTCTGGACTTACCTTTGCGACTGGCTGCTTTTTTATTTTCTGTATTCTTTTTCATTCTTTGATATATCCATCCAATTTAGTGAAACACTCTCCTATCCATGTTTGGTAGTTAGGAATGTTATTCCACAGTTTATCTTCTGTTACGAGTTTTGAAAACTCAAATCTGTTTAATTTAGTTATGGGATTGTCTAATGAATCTTTGACGTGCAACTGAGCAAACGTTTGTAGTTGTGTATTGTGCAATTGCATCAACTCGTAATTTCTTTCGACTCCGTTTTTATCGTTCAAGATATTTTCATATATCTTCCAATCATTTTCTGCCTTCTCACATAACACAAATAAATCCACAGGCAAAAGAGTTTTCCCTTCCCTTAATTCAGGAAACGCTTTAAGTAATGTTTTTAATCCACATCCTTTGATGCCAGGAATATTATCCGACACATCTCCATCCAATGCTCTATAGAGAGTAAAGTTATTCGAGTGTATTCCGTATTCATTAATAACCTCGGACGGGCCGTATAGTTTTTTCTTTGTTGGACTCCATACCGATATTCTTTCTGTAACCAATTGTAAAAAGTCTTTGTCCGATGACATTATACAAATATCCCATTCCTTGAAATGATCCGTCGCACAGTATGCGATTGTATCGTCTGCTTCTACGTTATCCAAAGATAACATGTTTACAGGAATATTTTGAAGGTATTCTACTGTTCTTTGTAATTGTTTCTTGAGGTTTCTATCTTCGTCATTTAAACCGTCGTCGTCATTAGCATAAGCACGATTGAGACGAATCTTTGTTTTTCTTCTTTGTTTGTAGTCTGGAAAGATTTTTCTTCGTTTTAGAGAACCACCGGGGCCGTCAAATATAACCACACATCTGTCTGGTTTGCACATTTTGATAGCATACCCCATACTCTTCAAAAATCCTGAAATGCCTCCTGTGTGCAATCCATCTTCGTTCATGGATGGAATGGCTGCAAAACAACGGAGGAAGGTGTTGTATCCATCTACTAACAACACCTTCCTCCGTGTAGAATTACTTAATCCATTTTTATCGACTTGAGTTTTTGCTTCCTTCAGATTTTCCCAAATTGAGAACAACTTACTCTTGTCATTTGTGTCCATATTATTCATCTGAAACTGACTTACCTAATTCAGCGTCCTCATCATCGGTAACAACAATATCTTCATCTATTTTGCTGTTTGGATCACGATATGTCATTACATATTGATTACAAATTGAATTATAGACTAATTGTTTGAATGCTGTGTCGGTGTTTACCCTTTCAACGAATTCTCTAGCTGATAGCCTGAATTTTTCTTCGCCTAAAGTCATATCATACGCTCCTTTGGAGGATGTTGCTATTCCTTTTGCTTTTAAGAAATCCAACCAACTAGCTAAGTCTTGAACTCCGGAATCGAAGAAGATGTCGAATTCAGCAACCCTTTGTGGAGGGCCCATGCGATTCTTTACGACTTGGGCTTTACATTTGTTTCCAACTACATCGTCGCCCTTTTTAATCTTACCTGTGGAACTAAGTCGAACACGAACTGAACAGTGATAAGCTAGGGATTTACCTCCACTCACGACGTATTTATCTCCAAACGCCATGGCGTTCATGTTCATACGGAGTTGATTGGTGAATACGATTAATACTCGTTGTTTACCTATGAGACTTGTTATCTTTCTCATGGCTTTTGATATAATGATTGACTTAGATGTATTATATCCGTCCTTACCGTGTTCGGCTTCCATTTCGGTGTCACAACTCGCGGCAGCAACAGAATCAACAACAATGGTCAATAACCTATCACTGTTGGCTTTTCTAATGGTTCCAATGATGTGTTCCATGTAAGAGAATATTTCTTCTACCGTGGTTAATGGAACATAAGCACATTTTGAAAGGTCAACTCCTACAGCCTTCCAGAAATCTGGAGCGGCAGCAGTTTCAGTATCAATGAATACTCCTATTCCGCCTTTCTTTTGAGTGTTAGCTATAATATGCGCAGCTAGAAGCGATTTTCCTGAACCTTCTAATCCATTTAATTCGACCATTCTTCCGACAGGCAATCCGCCATCCGGACGATTTGAAATGGCTAAATCCAAAAGGGTTGAGCCTGTTGAAATCCAGTCTGTAATAACCGATGGGTCTTCTTGGTCATCTAAGAAGAAGGCAACTTTACCTCCTTCTTTGTTAAGTTTGTTCATCGAATTTACCAACAATTCCGTGAGTTCGTCTCTTTTTTGAGGGTTCTCTTGTAAATTTTTCTTTTTCATAAATTATTCTTTCAATTATATACAGAAATAGTACACCTCTCGATGTACTATTTCAATATATTTTATTTTATGAATTAAACAAATTGTCGAACACTTTGGTAAAGTCGTTGACACTCGTTTTCACGCCTGCGGCAGCTGCCGAGGGTGACGTTGGTGACGTTGGTGCTGGTGTGTATGTTACTTTGGTTACGGCCTTAGCTGCAACCGCTGGATCGCCAATTGGTGGAGTGACTTCAACTGCTACAACAACTTCTGGTTCGAGCAGGGGGTCGAAAGCCGCGACTTGTTCGGCTGTAGTTACTACGGTAGGTTCGACAACTTGAGGTTCGTTGTCAGAAGGATTGGAATCACCGTCTTTCTTTGCTAGATATTGTTCGAGATTGTTTTTCAAATCTTCATAGGAAGCAACTTCATAGACTTCAAGGATATTAGCTTGTTTTTGAGTAATGAGTTCCATCAATTCCTTTGCCTTTGGATGCTTTGGGTCAATGACTGGGCATGGGCGGGGCTTTGGAAGAATAGACGTATCTGGATATTGTTTTCCTGCAACTTCTTTACATTCTACAGTGAAATCGAATCCGCTGTTTAAGTCAGAAACATCACCGTAATCAGGGTCGGCCATGATTCCAAGTAATGCTTTATATACTGTTTGACCGAATCCCCAAAAACGTACTCCCTTTTCTTCTTCACCACGAACGATGATAGGCACATAGGTACGAAGTTTTGGTTCAAGACTGCGGCCTAATCTCCATTGGTCTTTATCACCAGACTTTTTAAGATGTTCTGATAATTCAAGAACGGGATCAGGACGGTTAAATGTAGAAGGACTTAAGAAAGTCTTGTTATTTAAACCGTAATGAAATTTTAATTCAAAGAACGGATTCTCTGGTTGATGTTGTGAAGGAACAATTCGGATTATGAATTTTCCCTTATCTTTTTCAGGCTTCCAAATGAAGGCTTTAGTTTTTTGGGATTTGGAATCTTTTTTGTCGAGGGATTGGAGACGGGCTTTAATTGCGGATAGGTCTATAGGCATAGTGTTATTAAGTGTTTAAGTTTTTAATTAGTAATTCAATAATTAACTCCTCGTTAAATCTTGATTTATTACTAATACATATAAACACTACCGCCTGTACACCAAATAATCAATTTAAAATAACATGAATTTTAAGTGGGATTATTCTAATAGAAATTTCTCCAGTCAATATCAGTGAGTTCTTATACAGTTCCCAATCGACTGCATATTTATTGTCGAACACTCCACCGTTTTCGTCTTGGATTAAACGATTCATAGCATTCAAAGTATAAAGAGTATTAGTTAGTTTCTTTCTGTGGATGCCTATCGTATTTTTGAATCTGTTTTTAGAATTATCCTCTGTAGATATGATGTTGTATGTAACGAACATTTCTTTTGGGTTCTTTTCATTAGAAAAAACGAAGAATTTGCTGTTATCAAAAACTTTGTAGAAGTTTTTTATTTCATCGGTGGTTTTTTCAAATGACGTGGGCGTGGAAAACGTACATAACAATTGTCTCTTATCATTCATAGAAATTAATCCTTGGATTTTCTCTTTTCGGATAACAATTCCAGAATATATTTTGGTCCGTTATTTTCTACCCACAAAGATACTTCTTGTAATAGTGAAGAATCTGATTGAAGGATGTTTTTTATTGCGATTGCATCTAAATATTTTTCTTGTGAAGACTTTGGTTCTGGTTCAGGCAATTCCGTTGGCTCTTTTACTGGTTCCGCAGGAACCTCTGGAGAGGGAGAAGATTGTGGAGCAGCGGCAGTCGTTGGTGTAGCAGTCGCAGGAGGTTGTTCGGTAGATGGTGCTGCAGCAGAAAGAGGCAATGAAGTTTTATTGTCTTCTGGTTTACTATCGACAGCCGCAGGTGCAGATGCTGTATCAGATTTAGGGGCATCAGGGTCAGTGAATAAGTTATTTTGTGTTGCCGGCTTCTTTTCAAAATGTGTTCCTCTTTGTATGGCACGTTGTTTATATTCCGGCGTAGGAAATGTCACCAATATACCATTTTTATTGTATGCCTGTCTTTCTGGATGTTTTCCTTCTACTACTCTATTACAAAAATCTACGGCTTCATCGACAGGAATTCCTCTATTGATAAGATGATCCCTTAAGGCATCCATGTGGTCAACATTTGAAATCTCGAATATTCCATCTTTGACTCGTGGATCGATACTTACACTATTTATGATTCTTTCTATAATACTCATATAACTGATTATGGTTCAGCGTATATGTATAAATATTTAAGAAATTATCAAACAATTATAATTGTATTTGTTGTAAGTCATTATAAGAATCACCTACATACATTTTTATAGGAAATCTATCACCCATCTTCATAATAGATACGATGTCGTTCAGTGTTTGTATGCCATCCTTCTTAGAAAAATCGAATAAAATAGAATCGTAGGTATATAAGACTGGCTTGGTTTCTTTATCCGACACATATCTGTTAATTTCTTTTAACGATGTCATCGATATCTCCGTCTCTGTGGCCTGAAGAATATAATTAAACAACTTGTTTGGGTTGGGATCCAATATGTGTTCTTTTGTTATTCTCCGTTTAAATATGGGAGTCAAAACATACCCATTCTCTCGAAAGAATTTCCATGAATTATTTATAAAATCCTTCAAATGAACTAAGTATTTGATGTTGGAGTATTTTTCTTCCACCCCCCCGTAAAGTTGTTTAAAAGTAAGTTTTTTAGACTCGTCTATATCAAAGTCAGAAAGTTCTTCTCTTTTGAAATAGAGTTCTCCGAGGTATCTATAAATATCTATATTTGATGGTAAATCAAATTGGGTTAAATGACAAATAATTCTGGGATGAAAAGCAGAATAATCTATCAATATCATCTTACCGTCTTTTTTGAATCGAGATGTGAAGCACGAACGAACTCCGTTTTCTTTGTTCAATGCTGCATAATTTACACTTTGAAATCTGTTACTTGGTCTTCCTGTAGATGTATAAATGTTATACTGACTATAAACTAAATTGTTTTCATATATGTCAGCTTTTTCATGAAATCTACGGAAACAATTTTCATTGACATAAATTCCATTTTTTTCGATTTCCGAAAGTGTTTCTATTATGATAGAATTCTCTTTTATGTATCCTTCATCTCTAATACAATATGGAATAGTTTCAAAAAATACATCACACATTTTCTCAAATGTTTCTTGATGTTTTAATATTGGAATACAATTATTAATTTTTGTTTCTCCTATCGACCTTATGAATTTATGTGCGGTGGTGTGATACACTTCTTCTTCGATTATTAAGTTCTTTCCTAAAAAGGTTAGAAGATTTATATCATTTACATTATCAACCGGAAACGATTGCATCGTTGATTTTTTATCAAAAGCCCACTTAGATCCGGTTTGTAGATTTATGTCTTGATTTACTTTTTCTAAAGTCACAACTTGTTTTACGTCAGGATGTGAGAACGAAATAATGTAAGTCTTTTTTGTGTTTACATCCTTGATTAAAACCGAACTGGGAATTCTTTTAACTGAATGGACATACGGATCAACAGGAATAACATGAATTATAATTCCATGATTTTCTATCTCTTTGAGAAATGAATTGTAAATTTCAACCGATTCTATCATTCACTGTACCTTAAGTAGTTATCAGCAAATGTCAATCTTTATTATCGTTAAAATATACGAGATTTTATGTATTTTGTTAGAGGTAGTAGTCCCGCTTGAATGGTTGTCTCCCATTCTCCTGATTCAACACTGTGTGCGACGTTTACTATTCTAAATATGACGTTATTAGAACTATATGGAGCCGGCAGATTTTTCAAAAGAAAGTATTGAAAGGTTCTTACTCCACCAATTCCTTGTATAGTCAATTCAAGTGTTATTCCTGGTTGAACACCACAATATCTTTGATTCTTTTCTTCGTTTCCGTCTTCAAACGTTGCTCTTAATAATTTCTGTTGGCCTGAGGGCAACACGAGTTTTATGATTTCTCCATTTGATAGAGTCATCTGTAGAGTGTCGGTACTATTATCATTGATCGTATGTAATCCCCTAATTATTTCTCTCATTTGTTCTTTTGCTCTTACTTGGTCGGTATCTGTTGCACTTTTTTTAGGGTCCAAATCTTGCACATTAATCAAATCCTTAAATTGATAATTTAACAAATCCCCTTGATCTGTTAACTTGGTTTGTGACTGTGCATTGTTGGCGGTTCCATAAATTGCTCTCGTAGCCTGAGCATCTGATAATTGGGGTCTGAATTTTAAACCTTTGATTATACTATCGGCCTCATAATAAGTAAATGTACACACCTTGTTTTCTGATTGTTTATTATTTAAATTTATGTAGTTTCTATCGATTATGGTTAAGGTTCCCTCTGCTTCCACGAAAGCTAAATCCCAAAATCCGTCGGTGGATTTCATTAACAAGTCAAGGATCTTTAAATATATGTCTTGATATGTCTTTACTTCTTCCGAATCTATGATTTCTTTGAATGATTTGAAACTGATGTAGATATTTGACAAAAGACCTGAGAAGTCTTTTTCAATTACTTTGGTATCAAATAACCGTCTTTCTGTTTGGGATGGAAAACTATAAGAACGATTTCTATCATCCTCGTTTCCGCTTGTTCCACCAAATACATAACGATTGATATTTATGACTCTATCTAAATTCATTCTAAAACATTTATTCTCTGTTGTTTGATAATAGACTTGTCTAACCTTTTCATCTGCTGAAGATAAATTAGATGACGCGGCATCTCTAGTTCTTTGATATTGAGTATAGTATTCATTATTGGTGTTTTGATTTCTGCTCTTATCATTACCACTGTATTTTATTAATCCTTGTGTACCTATATGATATTTTGGTGCCTGATAATTTGGTAACAATACATTGGGATCGCATGATATCATGTTTGGATGTGCGCCTATGACCGATGTATCGATATCTACTTTGAATTGTGGTCTGTTTTTGGAGCCTGGAAGAAACGAGAAATAATTCAATATATCCACTATTAATCCCATGTTAATCCACAATCTGCCTATATCCTTATTTTCAGACGCGTCAAAATCATATTTCTGTGGGTCGCCCATTTCTCTTGCTTGAACACTCTTAAATTTAGAAAATTCGCCTTTTTCTCTTCCTGAGAATATACCCTTAATATAAGATGCCTTGGAATCCTTTAAAAATTTAATTTTCTCTTTCAATCTCTCTTTCTTCTCTTGTTCTGTTTCTCCCGGAAATGTAGAGAATAAAGTTAGGTCTTCTTTTTGTAATGATACTAAATCCAATAGAATTGATCTAAATGGTTCCTTGGATGGACCTGAATAGTTTTTTATGAAATTTTCTATGGCTGAAGTATCATTGGTATTCAATGTCTTTAATTGTTTAAAGTTGGTGAATAGACTTGCTTGTTTTTCATCGAGATTAACAAACGTTTTTATTCCTTGTAGTATTCCTGGACCCTCTTTATCATTTGGATTCGATGAATTGACTATCAAAGAACTGTTCTTTGCCAATCCAGCATAGAGTTTGTCCTTTGACGTTATTTCTGTGGTGCATATAATTTTGTTACCTTCTATCGTCCACGTAAAATTAGTTACAAGACCATAGATTACTTCATAATTACCCTTTGACAAAACAGTGTGTTTGTATAAGTTTGAGGAATCTTCCCAATGACGTTGCATTTCGTCTATGTCTTTTATGTTAACCAAAGAAATGGGATTGAAGTGATTCCATCCGAATTCTATCATCACAGTTATTCCAGGAACTAAAAAATATGGAGTAAGATATTCCAATTGAGCCGGAGAAAAACACACCCACTCAATTGTGGCCCGTCTCAACAATTCTTTTTGAACAGTTACTTCTAGCTTTGATATCGACGGAACTCCATTATGAATTACATGTTTACTATTAAGTAAATCCTGGTCTATCGTGTGTGGTGACCCGTTAGGTTGATATCCTATTATTTGTTTATATTTACTATCTGAACCATTTGGTGTGAATCCGTATGTATTGTCAAATCCTTGTCCGCCAAATAATACAAATCTTGGTTTGTTTATTCCTTTACTTGTGGGGCTGTTATTTCCGGCTCCATTGGAGCACGCTCGTATCCATGATACCATCGGACCTTTGTAACGTGACCAATCTCCGGTAGATTTATCCCATCCTCCAGCTTTATCATTTTGTATATACTGAAATCCACGATTTAATTTTCTTCTATTAAGTTCTTCTTGTACCTCGGAAGGTATATTGTGTGGGAGCCAAGGAATAAATGGTACAGGCATAACTTTATATTATTTTATTTAAATCGTGAAATTCTGTGATTATAGATGTTACATTGGATGGAACTCTTAACTGAAGTCCTGGTTCTACACTCAGTTTTCCTTTACCTAAGTTGTTTGATAGAGCAATTATCCACCATAAGGTAGGATCATTATAGAATTTAAATGCAAGATTGTCTAATGTGTCTCCATCATTGGATATTAGAATCACATCCGAGTCTTTGGCTGAAATTACTGGATATCTGGTTGTCTTATAAACCTTTTTCCCGTCAAACCTTCTATCTACCGGAGTTGATTCGTATCTTCTCATAACTTTATACTATTGATTTTGCTGCTTTTATTCCACTGGTAGTGGGTAATTTAGTAGGGTCAGAAGTGGTTTGTTGTGGAACAGCCGATTCACTTCCTGCAATAAGAAAGGATTGTTTAGTCTGTGCATCAATTTGTGAATCAATTCTACCCCTTAAATTTAGAGATGGATTCGTTTCACCATTATACTCCACCATATTCTTGTGGAATTCTGTTGGTTCAGGCAAGAACGGGGTGTTGTTAGATGAAATAAATACTCCCTCTGTGTAATCATCTGTGTGTGGAGCATGCCCAAAGTTGGAGTTACCAACGATAGCTCTTTCTTTTTCCAATACATCACACGTAATAGCTATTTCAACTTCTCTAGGGAGTTGAGCGTAGTTTTTTCCGATTATATTGGAACTTATTATTTTCTTTAAATAGTTCCAGTCTTCGGTTGGATTATTTAACTCGTTTAATGTTTCCCACGAAGCATCATCAGGTATATTGATTGTTATACTTTTGATGACTATGGGTTGGAATTTATACAAGTCACCTATAGTAAGCATGAACATAGGTGGCACCATAAATCTATCAAATGCTACTCCCCCTGAGTTTGTGTAGTTTGATGGTTTTACGCAGCCTGCCATATAATTGATTTTTCTCCACGTAGGAAGTAGTTCTTTTATGCTGCTTACTACTATGTTGAATGTGAATGATAACGTTCTGCTAAATCCGCTGTAGCTGTAAACTTGGTCGGCTCGTCCTATGAATCTCAATTCATCCCAAAATGCCGTACCACCTTCTGATATTCCCTTTACTGTAGCTCTGAATGGGATATATTTTTCGTTTACTATATCATAAAAATAAAATGCTATGATATCATCTTCATAGGGTTTCCATTCTTCCCACCCAGTAAAGTCATCTAATGGAATTTTTTCTGCTGACGAACCGTTGTTGATTAGTTTTCTGTCTTTTCCTATTATTGATATTCTGTTTATTCCATCCGACCTGTTGGTCGTAGAAAGTTTTTTACTTGATCTTGGTTGATGTGTATCCAATGTCTGTGTATTGTTCGAGTATTCGTTTAAATACTTTCCTCTTCCTATTGCATTATAACCCATCAATACAGGATCGGTTTGTGGAGCTGATAATGCTCTCGAACCAGGTTCGGTTTTTACTGAATACCCTGCTGTTTCTATGCCGTTTATTAACCTCTTTAAACTAGAATTGATTGTTTCTACTCCTATCGATTTAGGATTATCAAACTTTGTTTTCCAAAATGATTGGTTGTTTGCTGGAGCCTCACTCGTATAATTGGCATAGTTTACTAATACTTCTGAATTGGTAAATTCTCCTTCATTTGCAATTTTAACATAATCTCCATATTTGGTTTTTGTGTCGGTTATTTCGTATCCTGTGGGGCTGTTTATTACAGAGAATCCTTTTCTAATAAAAAGGTCTTTTCCTTTTAATCCTCCGTTAGCTAATAAATCAGTGATTGAAAACGTTCCTCCTGCTGCTGGTATAAACTTTTTTCTATTATTTACATTCGATCCTCTTGATGTAAACCAAGACTGAACTAAGTCAAATCTGTTAGAGGATATCATTAGTTCATAAGCTTTTTCATCCGGGCGTGTCTTGTAACTTGTGTTGATGAGATTTGTGCTTAGGAATAATGACTTCATCGAATTCTTTATAGATTCAATAAAACTTGGTATTCCTGTTGACGTTGTTGATTTGGCCCACTTTGTTTGTAAATTGTAATATGCTTTTCCAGCGTTTGGACTTCTAATTAATCCATGTCCTCCATCGGAGGATTCTTTAGGCAATGAGACTGCCCCTGGAGCGGTTAATGCTGCTGTATTGAATCCAAATGCCGAACCTATGGCTGCTGTGATTCCGTTTTGGATGTTTATGTGTCTTGCAACTCTCGGTAACAATCCTAAAGTAGCCGGTCGGCCAACAGAAAGCATCACAGAAAGAGGATTGTATAATCTTGTTTCTGGATAGGGATTCATTGTTTGTAATACTCCCTGTTTTATATAGAAAAGAACTCCGGCTGAAGAAATAGAAAATTTTCCAATTCTTACTAAGTCATCCAGCGTGTCTTTTATTGGAAACGCTTGGGATTCCAGTAGTTTAAATTTAGATGGCAACGAACCTATTGCTGGTCCGTCATCTCCTGGATATTTGTAAACGAATGGTTGTTTATTTGGTAAAAAATTCAATATCGAATCATAGTTTGTATAAGGAGAAAGTGTCCTATACAACTGTCGTTCATTGGATTTAAATAACAAACTTATTTTTCCTGGTACGGGTCTTGTAGGATAGTTAGGTGGAACACGCCTTAAGTTTGCAGGAAATCCTTGTAGGGGCCGTATCGCGTCAATTCTGTTATCGTTTGGCATAATTTCTTATTTATACAGTTCTTGGCGAATTGGTTCCATATCCATTTGTGAATCTTGTTGTTCTATCTGTTTGAGATGAAAGTAATTGAGAATCTATATATACATTTGCCATTATTCCTCCTGATGCTAAATCTTTTCTCATTGCACAAATTTCATCTTTGATTGCTTGTAAGGCTGAATTGGTTCCGGATTCTTTTTCTTGTTTGCCGGTCAATTTAGTTCCTGCAGTTTCAAATCCCACCGACAAATCATTTAGTTTGTCGAATTCCATTTTAGGTATAGAATTTATCGCTACTGCCAAATCCTTTAATGCTGATGTAAGGCTTAATACTTGTGATACCGTTTTTATTAAACTAAGAGTCTGTAGGTCTTTAAATCCCTGAACTATTACTTGGAATCCACTTGCAAAATTTTGTATAGCTTTGGACGCTATCCACATGGCAGCCGAAAATGGTATCAACGAGGCACCTAATAAAGCTATTGCTAGGGAGCCGGCAGCTATAAGTGGTAAAATAGGCCCCAATATTGCTGCGCCTATTGCTAACGCTGTTATACCAGCGGCAGCGATAAAGAACGTTTTCCAATTAACTCCATCCATCAATTTCATAGCAAATGCTAGTGGTATCAAAGAAGCACTCAATGCTAGGATGTTTATTACACCCCTTAATATAGATGGTGATGCCATTGCTCTTATTCCTGATGCTGTTCCTTTAAAGAATGCCCCTACACCTTTTCCTAACCCGGCTCCTATTCCACTAAAAAATTTCGACAAACCAAAGAATACAGCAGCTAATGCACCAGCACCAACTACTGCCGCTGCCAATCCTGCACCCCATCCGTAAGTGTGTTTATTGATGAATGATAGGGTATTTGCGATTGCACCTAAAACGTTATCTATTATAGGCAAAAATGACTCCGCAATTCTTTGGGTAAGGGCTTTCCAGGACTGTTGAATGGATTCTATTCGTGCGCTGTTATTCTTTATTGACAATATTTGTCTTTCACTTTGAGCTTCGTCTTTGACTCTTTGTGCGGTTGCTTTAGTTAGACTGTTATACGATTTTAATTGATTTCGAATACCCGCATCCGTAGAACGGTTCAATCTATCCATTTCTCTGTCTGCTTGCAACATTTTACCCAATTCGTCTGCTGATTTTCCTAATGCTGTAGCTATGGCTTTTTGTGTAATAGGATCACGTTCTTCAAAACTTGATTCCTTTGCTATTTTTAAAATTTCTTCATTCAATCCTTTTAAGTCTCTAGCAAATGATAAATCTCTTGCTTTTTGTAAATTCATGGATTTACCCATTAATACGCTTGCTTCCATTTCATCTCTAACCGAAGAAGTGAAATCAATTAGTTTTTCTGCGGAACTGGCAGCGGATGTTAATGAAGTTCCCAATCTTTTTGCTTCCACGGCAGCCTTTGTTATGGCTATGGGAGAACGAGACATAAAAGTGTAATGAGATTTTGTTGCATTAGCGACATCCTTCATTACTTCGTCTAAGTTGGTATCGGCGGCCTGAGATAATTTAGCAGCAAACAAAGCAACGTCGAGTTGTGACTCAGCTGTTGTTCCAGCAACGGATGCCATGGTTCTTAAAAATTCTGCTGACGTAGAGGCTGATATACCGAGTTGTTGAGACATTAAGGCCATGTCTATTTTCATTCTCTTGGTAGAAGATAGTGCTGTTCCAAAAGACTCGGCTATGGCTTTTACTGATTCATATACATGTTTGGCAGTCACTCCTACGGCCCCATACTCAAATTGAATACTTCTTGCATCGTCATCTATGCTCTTAGTAAACTCTCTGGTTATTCCCAAAGATTTTCTGAAATCTGCGGCAGCCTTATCAATTTCATTAAACGTATCAAGTATAAATTTAAATAATTTTACAGCTAAAACTATTCCGATTAACATTGGTCCACCTGAAGACCATAGTTCCGAGAGTTCTGATGTTATCTTCTTTACTCCGTTTATTCCCAATGATTCACTTACCAATTCTCCACTTCTTTGTTTATGGAGTTTTGCATATTCTTCTTGCATCCCCCTAATATGATCCTCTTGATTCATTAATTGATTAGTGAGTTCTTGTGATTTAGCAATATCAGTTGTTCCTAGATCTGAAATATCTTTACGAAGACTGCTTATTTTAACTAACCTAGCATGCATGTTTGCTTCCAATGCATTAATTTTTGATTGGGTGCTTAGTTGTGAACTCTGAACAGATTCTATTATTCTGTGATGTGCGCCGATGTCTTTTAAGAAACTCATGTGAAGTTCATACTCCGCGGCGGAGCTTTTTAAACTTTCGAGTACATCGCGGCTAGCGTCTGCGTAGTCTTTTAACGTATCTTTATCTATTCGGTCAGGCATAAATCACTTTGTATGATTATAAATATTGTCCAACTTGCTTATTTAAAGAGTTTTCTGTATAACTTTTTTGTTTCCTGTTTGATTCTTTGAATCTTCCGATTGGGATTTCTCCTTCTTCATCTGTTCTATTAGCCATTTTGTATAAAAATACCTCAAGGATATAGGCATAGTATATACTTCATCGTGGGTAAATGCACCGTTGGAGTGATATGCTAAGGATACTATATCAGAATGAATTCTGAGTTTATCTTCAGGTAGTAGCGTCAGGCCATAGAAAGGATGCTCCCATTGGGATGTCCATCCTCCTTTCAGTTTCACATTTTTCACAATGGAAATCAAAAGATAAGTCAATGTTTGGAATGACTTCTTTCATGTGTTGTCTTAAGGCTAGACTGTCTTTTGCTAATAGTCCCGTGTCAATAAATTTTCGAATTACACCTTGGTCGGAATTACCATCAACGGAAGTAATTATATATTTTAATCTAGTTGTTAACTCGCTGGAGGATTCTTTTGATACCTTTTTTAAATTTTTCAATTCTTGTTCAATCGAATTATCGTCTGTTTGATTGAGTAATTTAAATGTTATTTCTTTTCCACAACTAGGAAGTTTGAAACTTATTCTATTTTGTCCCCTTGTCATTCCTGACCAATTTACTTCCTTGTTTTTTATACTGTTAAGATCTATCACAAGTTTATTTTGTGTGGAACATCTCGAACATTCTACAGATATTGGATATCCATCTCCATAGGCCAACCTTCTCACTGCTATTAATATAGCATTTTTATCCTGAGTAAAGATGTCTTCGACTCTTACTGACTTATCAACTATTAGGGATTCGATAAGTTTATCAACTACAGTTCCTTTTTTAATAAGGTCTTGGTTGGCTAGGATGTCTTCTTCCCTAGCGGTCATTTGTTTTAACTCTATAACACCCGAAGCAAGTGGATTTCCTTCAACATAAAAAAATCCTTCGGTTGGTAAAGGAATATTTTCTGTTGGATATTTACTTTCTTCTTTTATTTGGGTCGATACAGGAATTCCACCTGGCCTACGTAACGGAATTATTTCATCGGTCATAAAATATTAATCTCTTCTTTGACTAATATATAGGAGGGGATGTATTTTTTTGATTATTATATTTGACCCGCGATCTTCTTGTTTAGGTCTTGACGTTGTTTTTCTAAATCAGGAATTTTATCTTTTCTCAAATTATCAACGTTTTTCTTCTGAAAAGTGAGTTCTTTTTTCTTGGAGTCCAAGTCTCTATCTACTTGTTTTTTTGATTTTTCTGCATCTATCTTTGCTTTCATTAAATCTTGCTCTGTATTTTGGCTGCTAAGATCAGTTGGAGTGACATCCCCTGCTGGCGTAGAAGAAACTGGAGGGGTGCCCATTAATTCTAATATACATTCTTTGATTAATGATTCAATATATTCTTTTGTAATAGACGGTTCTTTTGTTGGGAATTCTACATCTCTAGCAGAAAATTTATCAACAAGAAGTTTGAATAAACTAGCATCAAACCAACCAAATGCCCATTGAAAGAATTTTCTTTTATTGTCTTCGGATTGTGTGTTGGATCCTAATGCGTTTCTTACATCGGTTCCATTGATGTTTTTTCCATCTATTTTTACATCGTTAACAATGATGACGTATCCTCTTTTATCAGCCGTCTCCATGTTGTTTCTATTTGATTCATAAGGTTGATAATAGGCCAATGCACCCTTACGTGTGACCCATATTTCTTTTCCTTGTTTATCTAATTGTGTTCCACCTATCAATCTTTGTTTGTCTTTTTCTCCTAAAGCAAAAATTGCAGCCGCACCTGGAAATTTACTAATTACTTCTACGGGAGTGTATCCGTTTTTTACCTGAACAACGTGACTGGAAGGGATTCCGTGTTTTACTAAAATCATTTCTTTTTCTGCAAAAGATAATGGAGAGTCGGGGAGTTCTACTTTATTTGATGTTACAACAAATGTATCAATTCCAACTAACTGTTTTAGTTGTTTATAAACCTCTAAATGTCCTCGGTGGGGAGGTTGAAATCTTCCTGTATAGATGCCTATGGTTTTCATTATGCTACATAGTTAGTTACTTCATAACTTCCTGTGGGCATTCTGTAGATACTTACATGAAGGTATTTTCTTGTTGGTTTGCCCTTATATTGTAAGAGTTTATAGTGTGCATCTTTGTGTTGTTCGTAATTAATTCCCCCATACATATAAGGTCCACGAACACCGTGTCTGTCATTATCTGTAGGTTCGTTTTCTTTTGGGTCAACCATGATTCTATTTTTGTCAACGAAATCTTCAACCGAACTCAGAGCGTCACTTAGAGTTCTTTGGAATTTAAATAAGTTTGTGGTTTCATCTATACCAGCGTTCTTATTTGTATATTTTAAAAATTTTCCTCCAGCTATATCATTCCACACATTTCCTATTGGGTATGTAGAATTTTCGCCAACTAAATAAGTCTCATAATCGTTCAATGAAAATTGATCTTGAATGGCCAAAATTATTTGTCCAAAATTTGGGTCATTCGATTTTCTTAATTCTAATTCCAATGTCTTATACGCTTGGTTCATGTTGGAAGTCCAATGATTTGTTTCATTGACAGGATCTTTGGCCGGCTGCGGTTCAATCATTGCGTGACTGTATCCAAGATTTTCTCTGATTATGGATTTAATTATCTCCTTTAATTCAACCCTTGATAATCTTGATGGTAGCGATTTCATTTCTTTGTTCTTCATGTTACCATATAAATATACATCATTAAAATGAAAAACAAAAAACCCGGCGTTTCGGCCGGGCTTTCATTGTTGTTAACTGTGTAATGATATAAATACTAAAACTGAAGTATGGCGTAATCGTAACTGATTGTAGCCACCACCATAAGTGCGTCACCTGTGTTTGACCAATCTAAGGTTCCGAAATCTGTATTGGTAACGAAGGCGCCTTTGTAGGTCCACTCTTCTACTTTGTCACCAACCGGTCCTAATACATTGATTGTGATGTCTTTCTTATAAAAATCTTGATATCCATCACGGCCCGTGACAGATTCATGGCCCAAACGAATCCATTCCATTACTGCTTGTGCGGCTGAAGGAACGATTGGGTCGTAAAGTTCTAACGTTACTTCCTGCCAAATCGTCTTACCTTTATAGTAACGTTGAAGGTTGATGTGGTCTAAGGCTTTTCTTTCGCTTACGGGTTTTGGGCGGTCAACCTTTTTGATTACAAACGAAGCAATTCCATCAACATACATGATGAAACGATGTTGTGTTTTTGGTTCAAACGCTGTCCAAAATATCTCATTAGAATTTAGCAAGTCAGCCATAAAATTAGTCTTTCTTTAATGTTGTGTTGTTTATCACACTGTATAAATATTTGTTGACATAATAAATTGATTCTTTTTGAATACAATTCATAATTATCATCGACGTTCGAACCAATAGTTTAATGACATGAAAAAAGACCCTATTATAAAAACTTGTAACTTCTGTGAAAAAGAATACGAGATACCTCATAGAAAAAGAAGTATGGCTTCCACACGTCGGTTTTGTTCTAAGTCTTGTTCCAATAAAAGCCCTGATGTGATTGAAAAGATAAAACAGAAACAGTTGGAAACATATCAGGAAAAATACGGTGTTAGTCATCCCATGAAAACTAAGGAAGTTGTTTCTAAGTTCAAATCATCGATGAAGGAAAAATATGGAGTAGAACATGCTTTATGTTCTTCTGAGTTTTTAGAAAAATCACATGCCACAAAACTAAAAAAATATGGTGATGTTAATTTTAATAACGTCGAAAAAATGAAACAAACTTGTCTGAAGCTTTATGGTGTAGATAATATAAGAAAATCCAAGGATGTTGTTGATATGATAAACACGACTGTAATGGATAAACATTTTGATTATCTTATTAAGGTGTGTAAAGAATGTAATATCGCTCTTCTTTTTAATCGAAAAGAATACGTTGGGTATCATTTTACAAATTCATACAAGTTTAAGTGTGAAGTTTGTGATAATGAATTTTCTAATTCTGTATATCATCTTTCAAATTTGTATTGTAACAAATGTCATCCGGATAAACGTTTAAAATTGGAGGGATCGTTTTTTGAATTTTTGAAATTGATTGTTCCATCTAACATAGAAATTAAAAGAAGAGATAGGGCTATCTTGTATGGAAAGGAATTAGACTTTTTTATTCCATACAAAAAGATATCATTTGAAATTAATGGTCTTTACTGGCACAGTGAATGTTCAGGTAATATATCAAAAAACTACCATCTCAACAAGACTAAGAATTGTTTGTTTCACGGAATAAAGTTAATGCATATTTTTGAAAATGAGTGGATAGAAAAATCGGATATAGTAAAATCCATAATAAGATCAACACTGGGTTATCAATCCAATAGGATTTATGCGAGGGAATGTGTGGTGGGAGAAGTTTCCATAGTTGATAAGAATAAATTTCTCAATAACAATCATCTTCAAGGAGAAGACAAATCAACCATAAAGTTGGGTCTGTATAAAGATGATGAATTGATGTCAATCATGACCTTTAGAAGAACGTCCAGGTTTGACAAGGATGTAGAATGGGAGTTATCTAGGTTTTGTAATAAGTTAGAATATTCCATCGTCGGTGGAGCTAGTAAGTTGTTTTCTCACTTTGTTGAAAATCATCATCCAAAATCTATAGTTAGTTATAGCGACCGACGATATTTTAGCGGAGAAATTTATTCCATTCTTGGGTTTAATTTTATACACAATACTCCACCAAACTATCACTATGTAACAGATGGATATAAAGGGATAAAAAATAGGATGTCATTTCAAAAACACAAATTAAAAAACATATTACCTATTTTTGATGATGGTCTGTCGGAGTGGGAAAATATGAAAAAGAATGGATTCGATAGAATCTGGGATTGTGGACACTCTAAATGGATATTTAAATCTTAGAGTCAATAAATACTTCCAAGTGGTCACATACATATCCTTTGGTTAGACTCTTGGATTTATCTCCGAATTCACCGTTTTTTGAAGTCGTGGACATTCTGTGTAATTCTTTTCGTAAAGCGTCCCTATATGGGCCTGAATCGGTTTTTACCCACCATCCTTTTTTATCCAGTATGTTTTCTTCCTTTACATGTTCACCTAGATGGTGCCACAATGGTCCCTCGTATGTGAATTTCTTACGTGATGAATTGGTGTATAAAAACGTATCGTATTTTTCTTCCCACGACTTATCATCATCCGCATCTACATCCACGCCTTTTTTCGCTCTTTGAAAAGACCAAGGAGATCCTTCTTCTTTGTCTGTTAATTTTTTATAATCAGGATGTTGATTAGTTATTTTGTTTCCTTCTTTGTCTTTGACGTATTGTGTTCTTTGTCTCTGTCCTTTTCCTCTACTCTTCGGATCTGTGAATTCGCTTCCTCCTAACAGAAATTTTTCTATGTAAGGCCACACAAATGCGTAAATACCTTTTTTGGATGGAGGTTGATGGAATGTGGAATCTTCTTCTCTTCCTCCTTTATATCCTTTTTGCTTTGTTAAACTTAATCCACCGTAAGTTACAAACGTTAACTTTTTATCTTTAAATGGATTATGTTTTTCCTCTTTTATTCCTGTTTTTAATTTGAATGATGGACAGTGCATAGAATGTTTTAACGTATCCGATGAATCGATACTGCTTTTGTGTTTTTTAATGATTCTTCCTGTTTTGTTTTTTATCCAAATAGATGCTGATTGTTTAATTTCATCATCTGGATTACCCCACCAAAAAATGAAATCTGAATCCTCTCTCCATCTCCACCTGTCATCGTTTCTGTTATATCCAGGTACTTGAAAATGAGTCAAAACTTCGTCTGACGAATTTATTGCTTTAACGTTATAGTCATTATCCACGGTTCCTACCCATATTCGAGTTTTGTTTTCTTTATTTTCTTTCAGTGAAGCTTTTTTGTCATACAACTGATTAATTCCGTCTCTCAATTTTTTAAGTTGGCCAAATTGTCTCAATGACTTGAAAACTATATTTTCATTACTAAATTCTCCCTTGGAACTAAGCCCCACTTCTCGGTATGCAGTGATAGATTTCATTAATTCTTTAAGGTTTTCTAAGTCTTCTGACTCTAATGAGGATTTTATCTTGTGACAAATTTGGTGGTATTTTTTCTTTATTAATCCTCTATCGAGTTGTATGTTTTGTTTTTCTGGTTCTTTAACCCATTCATCAGTCAATACTGAATAGACTCCTATTGAACGATTGTTGTCGCCTAAATCTTGTATATAAACTTCTACATTATGACCCTTTATTCTTATCGATTCGTGTTCTGTGTTCCATCTGAATCCATAATTATTCATTATTTTTCTTACATATTCCGGATCAATTTTTTCCTTAGATATGTCAACGACTATATGAAGATCTATGTCGCTGGAGGGAGTCCAGTTGTAGTTTGCTGAAGAACCTAAAAATAGTATGTCCTCTATTCCTTGTTTTAAATCTGTGTTTTTATAGAAATCACTGGCTACACTTAACAAGCTTTTTCTTACTTCTGGTCTAAGTTTATTTTCATCATTCCAAAGATTTTTATCTAAACTTTTATTTACCACTCTCATTTTGGATTCTGCAATAGAACCTTTCATGTAATTGGCTTGAGCTATGCTTTTATAGTCTCCTTGTGCTTGTATTTTTTTTGCGTATGAATTTTTAATATTACTCTCTAATTCATCGTCAGTCATTCCTACACTTTGTTGTAACGATTTTATCTTTTTTCTTAGAATTATTTTTTCGTCTGGAGTAGCAGTGTGTAATTGTATGATTAATGATATTAACTCTTTTCTGATATCCTGACTCATTTCCTTTGAATTTGTAGTAATTTTTGGTTTCCATTTTTCTAGGTATCTACTATTCGAAAATTCCCAATCAAATTCTTTTATGTTTAATCGTAATTTTTTAAACATATCCTCTATTACTTGATGATATTTATAGGTAGTTTCTCGGCTATCATATACCGATGCTATATAATTTTCCGGCCACATGCGACCACATACTAATTCTTTAGAGTAGTCTGAGGGGTCTATTGAATCTCTTAACGATTCGTGCCATCCATGAATGTAATCAGTACTGGTATGGATACATTTTATTTGTGTATCAGAACCATTACGTGATTGATATACCAAGAAAGCAACATTCGGCTTTTGGTCTGAACAACTTATTATTTCTTCTCCATTGAACGAGACTGTATCCGGATCTTCTTTTAAGATGGGGACTTTTGTATGCATTACTTACGGGATTTTATTCCCTTGATTTTCTTGGATTTTACAGACTCTCCCATTCCATTATTGGCATAATATTTTTCTGCATGGGATAGACTGTCTTCGTGACACGATGGGCATAATGTGGATGATGTTCCTGGATGTATTTTCTTTCCACATTTTTTACATTTTCCACTCTTTATAGCTTGTTGTGTTCTATCTTTTTCTGATTGATTTGAATCCTCGCCTAATCTGTTCCCTTCAATTAATTCATCAATCCGACTCTGTATTAATCTTGAAGCGTGGTCAATGTCATAAGTAGAAGCGGTTTTTGAATTTTTTACCAACCAATATGCAGCACTTTGAATCTGCATCATTAAGTTTAGTTTTTTACCCTTCTCGTGATCGTCGTTTTCTTCTTGAATTACCTCTTGAACCAATTGTGTTATTACCTCTTTTAATGTGGTAGTTGCATCACCTGGTTTGCTGCTAACTTTGTATTCTTCAGAATTTGGTTGTTCACCCCAATAATGAACGTCACCGTGTTCTTCAGCTAACGATAAATCTTTCTTTCCATACATTTCTTCGTATGCAGTCTTTAAATCTACAGCGGGAGATTTTGGATCACGGACATGAAATATCTTATTGGTTAATGGAACATTTCTTTGAATTTCGGTTTTACCGGCCGGCAACTCAACCTCTACGGCAGCCGTCCTATTGTCTGGGTTCATTTCTATCTTTTTAATAGAAAATGTTTGTGGTCTTAATCCAGTGGTAACTATGAAAATCTTATTATACTGTTGTGAGGATGGTCTTATTGGTATCATACGTATTCTTTTAAAATGTTTATTGTATCTCTTTATAAATATAGACAGTTAGTTTACTAATGATAATTTTTACATACTTACATTGTATAAAATATGTCTTACACATATTGTTCTAATGTTTTTATTGTATTACGTGTATTGGTATGCAATATTCCTATTCCTCCTTTACTTATCCATTCATCTATTACAATTTTTGTATCATCTATCATAATATCATTAGGTTTCGAATACTCTTGTTTTTTATGTTTATTAACAACTAAAATAATGTCACTCTCACGCAAGGATGGGATGTGTCTTCGTAACCAAGTCATTTTACCTTTATAGACTACATTATCAACTTCATTACGTTTGCCCATAGCACTTAGTATTTTAACTCTCAAGAAATTGGATGTCACGTAAGACCATAATTCTTTACCGTCATCAAGCCACTCCAGATCAATAAAGAATCGTTCCACACCGTAATTTTCAGCGACAGACCAAGCACTATCATCACTACCAAAATAATCCCTTGGTTTTCCACTGATCCTTTCTATACCACCATTAAAATTTACAATTACTCCATCCATATCCACATACACCGTTCTGTTTATTTCGTTCATATATTTGTTTGTTTATGTCTATAAATAGTTTATCATCATTATAACAAATTGACAACTTATTTTTTACTTGTACTTTAGAGCGAGAGCGAAACAATGAGCGATAGCGAGGTGTAGCGACTGGCTCGATTGAATAAAGTAGAAAGTTATGATCAAATATAACTGGTTTAAAAGTACAAAGTAAATACTAGGTACTGAGTACTGAGTACTGAGTACTGAGTACTGAGTACTGAGTACTGAGTACTGAGTACTGAGTACACTGGAGTACTGGAAATTTATTTAGGAAGGAATCTAGTTTTTAAAATTTTAGATTTTATCTCTCTTACAAACTTAGGATATTCTACTGATCCGGTTTCGTGCCAGGCATTTGACCCACAACGTTGTCCGTAGTCAGGCCCAGGTAAAACATGAGATAAATTTTCGTCATCGTATTCAACGAAAATCGGCTTCACTCTTGATGATTTTTTCATACCAACTCCACTGGTAATAAATATAAAAATCTATTACAAATAGTGAAAGTTAATATGTAAATTTTCTATTAAAAACCTTCTCCTTTATTACTTGCATCAACGATTCTCTTTATTTCATTTCCGGAATGTTGAATCAGTGATTTTAATCCAAAATGTAAAGGAGATGGCCACCGTCCATATTCTACCCACTTATATTTATCTGTTTCCCAATTTAATTTTGGGTCAAATTCGTCATCTACAACGGCTAAGAAATTGTGATATTGGAATCCGGATTTTTGGTCTTTGTAAACATACAACGGAATAAGTTTTTCAATTATTCCCCTAAACCCTACTTCTTCGGATGCTTCTCTTGATACAGCCTGTGATGGATTTTCACCCGAGTCAATTGCACCACCCCACACACCCCAAGTTTCAGGTTGTAAAACCATAGCTGATCTCAACGGCAAAAGAAGTCGTCCGGTGGTTTTTGCCATAAAAATACAACCAGCTCCCTGTTTTCCCCAAAAGCCCGTTTTGACCAAAGCATCTCCGTGTTCTGAATCGGATTCTTTTAGGACTCCTGAAATCTTATCAACCAACGCATCATATTCAGTATCCTCAGGTTCTTCTTGGTATTCTTTTTCTAACACATCTCTAGCTTTTTGTAATGCACGAAATACATCCAATCGGTCATTTGTCTTCAACGCACGGTCGATAAACTGAACAGCGACCTGCATATCCAAAATAAAGTCTGCCACGGAATCATCCGCCACCGATATCATATCCATTAGTTGTTCCTTAGCCTCGGCAAGTAATTCTATCAATTCATCGTTTGTCATGTCAACCCTTTCCAATCTCCAACTATTTTTTCATCCCAATACAGAATGTTTACAATTTGTTTGTTTCTGAAAAACGGATGTGATTTAATATAATCATCAACTTTAGGGTTATGATGCCAAGAAGAATGTTTTGTATCGTCGGAAATCATAACCTCAATCTCCTTACCCCTAACTACGTAAATTAATATAGAAACGTAATCCGCGTCAATACGTTTTCCAAGAAAATTTCTAACTTGATAATGATATGCGACCATTCGATTCCACACATAGGCATTTTTGCCTGAAATAATCAATCCATACTGGTCATGTGCTACACATTCTTTTACCTCCCTATCGGTTGGGTCTATAAAAACTTCTACATAATCTGACTTGCCGGCGATGTTTGTCGTGAAAGAACTCAAAAACGATTCCCCTATGGTTCCCAGATTATGGATTCCCTTCGCCTGATAATCTCTTATGTCATTTAAAGTGGAATCCCCACCTTCTACGAACCAACGAGACATAGAACCCAGGCCATGAATAAAATTCAAAAGTTGGTCCATTTTTATAATTTTCTTTTCTGGCTCCCGTTCAGACTCAACACCAACAGCTATTTTATACAAAGTCCTACTCCTATCGCTATACCTACCATTTCCTCCGGATTCCATCTCTCCAGTGTTTCTAAACCTGTTGGAACCCGACTTATCAGATATAAAAACGAACCACCTATCCCATTCCTCTTCTGTTATATCTTTGTATTCATCCTTTTCAAAAAAGCTAGCAGCCGCATTACCATCTTTTATATCACTGTTGATTAAAATTTTAATGATTGTAGTTCTAAGAATTGACCAAATCTTTTCTAATAACTTATCATCAACCCTACTATATTTTACAAATTTTGCCCAAACCAATTTCAAATCCCTCGCCGGAACCAACTTCCAAGATTGATGTTTTTGACCAGATTGAAATTCTTGCCTAACATCTTCCTCGACATCCGTGAAATCCCTCACTAACTCACGTGCATGGGGGTTATGACCACCGATATTAAGATGAAGTTGATCAGATTCACCAATACACTGGTCAACCATCTTTTGTAATTCAGATTTTTTCATCTTTTAATAAATATCAACCAATCAAACAAAAAGGGTTCCCTTTCGGGAACCCTCTTCTAGCTTGCGCGGAACTGTAGGAGATTAAGCGTTTGGAAAGCTAGCACCCGTAGGGAGCACGTTGAAATCCAACACTATGAATTCTGATGTTCTTGTTGGCTTAATATAGATTTGACCATACAAGACGTTTCTATCGATGATATCAGGAGTATTGTTTTCTTCATCCATTTTAACGAAGAAGGCATACAATCCGGACCTTTGTTGAACAGATTCCATATAAGGATTTACAACGCTCAAGAACTTGTTTCTTGTGGCAGATGTGTTTTGTTCAAATGTCAAGAACTTCGATGTTGAAGCAACGAACTTCTTTAGATTGATTAACAACCTACGAACACTGATACGATCCAAAGCCGTAGAGTCATTTTGAAGAGTCTTTTGACCCCAAACAACAACTCCCTGACCAGGGAACGAAGCGATAGGATTAACCTTACCCTCATACAACGTATCACGTTCTTCGTGAGTAGTTCTATCAGTTACTTGAACAGCGATAGCGATTCCACCACGATTCAATCCAGCAGGAGCATACCATTCGGCAGCAACCTTATCGTTAGCAGCGAACACAGATGGTAACACAACCGAAGGAGGAACTGTTACAATTTTATTTGTATTAGTGTCAAGAATCTTGACCCAAGGATAATAAGCACCAGCATAGTTGGTGTCATATTCGGCTGCATCAGCAACGACTTCATCAATTTGACCGCTGGTTGGATTACCGTCATCCACATACAAATCCATGATAAAGAAACAATCTCCACGAGCCTCACACATATCAACTACCAAGTTGGTAACATAAGGATGATGTTGATGAACAATACCGGGAACAACAATCAAGTTGATATCAAATTCGTCTGCATTTCCCAAAGCGGTTATTGCTTGATTATAAGCAATCGAACCGGCTGAAGAAATACTTGTACAATTTAATCCTTGTGTGTTTCCAGGAGATATATCACCACCAACGTTGATTGGAGTAGCAGGAGATTGACCGTCAAATCCTCCTTGGAATCCAACCACGAACTTACGCATTTTAACGTAAGTGGATTCGTTAGCTGAATCATACTCAGAAGGAACAATGTTACTTCCCGTAACCAATGAACCAGTTCCGACTCCGTATAATCTGTAGTCATCATCAAGCGAGAATAGGATATTTCTTCCAATCGAACCGTAAGAACCAAATTCAGGAAGTGGGCTTAGGTATTGAATGTTATCGTCAGCCGCTCCAATTCCAAGAGAGGAAGTTGGATACAAAGATGACAATTCCGCGTCAGCTCCGGTAGGAGCATCGTCGAAAACTATACCTGATGGATACTTTCCAGGATTCAAACCATAGACAGAGGCCTTAGAATACTTGAGTGTAGGAATCCAATTTCCAGCGCTGCTGTTCACAGGAACAGACAAAGCCTCAAATCCGTAAGGAACCACAGACTCAGGAACAACAGAGTCAATCATTTCGATACGAACATTTTTGCTGTTATTCGTATAGGTTCCAAACTCAATGATCTTGCCTTGGAAATTAATGTAATTATATCTATCACCCACTCTACGAGCAATGAAGTTAGAAGAGTCAGGATTAAGATTAACGTTATTGAACTGTTCCATTATTTGTGGTCGTTTGTCACTATCACTGTATTTACGAACAGTTAATGTGAACGAACCCCAATCGCTTCCTGCGACAGTACCTGCCAATTTAACATTGCTTATTTCAATTTTAAATTGTTTGTTAGTGATAGTTCCATCCGACAACGTATGAACCTTAAACAAGCGGAACCTTGTTGGGTTTTGGCCACTCTGCCAAGGAGCTATCTTTTGGGATACTATCCAAGGAGTAGAAGCGTGGGTTATAGAGAACTCACTATCACCGTTGGTCAAATCACGGCTGAATTCATCTGTGAAATCAAGCGGATTTCCAATAAAGTTTACTCCATCAGGAAGAACACTTCCGGTAATGGCCCAAACAGTATTGTTAGCATACACATCAGCAATGGCGTTATTAAACACCTTGTAAAGATAAGAAGCTTCAATTTTCTGACCAGAAACTTGCGTAGCAGGGTCACCTGCGGTAGCAGAAAGTCCGAATACATTGGTGATATACTTGGTGCTAGAAGGATTCAACGAGAACTGATAAGTTCCGATAGCAGTCGAACTATTAGTGCTTTTCAACGTCAGATTAAAATCTGAAGTAATCGAAGAAGCATTAACATTCGAGCTAGCGGAAATCAACGATGAATTGACGAATCCAGGAGCCACTAAATCAGAGATGCCTCCGTAAAGGGTATCACCCAATACTGCCAAAACCTTTAATTCAGCAGTAGATGCCGAAGCCCAAGTGTTTGTGCAAGGATCAAAGGTTGGTTGACCATTCGATGTAAATGTTCCATCATACTTACCAAACGAACCAGATAGAACACCACGCAATTGAATTGTTGGCACTCCACAAGAACCTGTGGATGTATAGAACGAACCACTTATAAGATGGACTGATAAGAATGGGGCTGCGCCGCCGTTGTTGAAGTTCAATGTTACATCGCTAGAGAATGAACCACTGAATGTTCCAGCAACGATAGAGGCAGAAAGATTCGAACCAGTAGAAAACAAAGTTGACGTAATCGTTGTATTGCCGAGAGAAACTGTTTGACCCGAATACAACACGGAACCACTCAAAGATGTTATGCTCAAAGCAGTGTCATCTGCTGCTACAGATTGGAAGGTCACGGTTACGGAAGCGGAATTCAATGTAAGAGTTCCAGAAGAAATAGATACACTTTGGCTATAATTTGCTGCAATTGAACCAGACAAGGTAATATAAGAACTACCAGAAACTAATGCACCGGCAGAACCATTACGATTCCACGTTCCCTTTACACCCCAAATTACGAAAGGATAATTTTGTTTGTATCCGGTCAATCCACCAACACGAACGACGGTAACAAGACCACGTTCCTTTAAGTATTCTCCAGCAGTATATGGACCGTAGTAAACACCATCTGGAACACCGAACTGAGATTGAAGATCATTGATATCTGTTATGAGTTTTGGTGAAAATGCTGGACCTTTAGCGAAAGGTGCCACAACTGCAGCACCAATGTCAGCCACCCCTTGAGCGACCCCAGACAGGTCATTCTCACGCGTGAATACACCGGGACTCACAATTCTATCTTCTGGACTGAAACGTCCTCCTTCTTGGATTGGCATGGCTTAGTCTTTCTCCTTTATATCAACCGATATAATGTGGTTATTAAAATTAGATTTCATATTACGAACTAAATATAAATATATTGTACTTTTTCAAAAGATAAATGAAAATAAATTATTAAACAACATTTTAACGGTATTAGTTATAGAATCACGTTCTCCAAATTTTTCAGGAGAAAGAAACTTTATAATTAATTCTGTTTAGTATCAACCAACTTGTAACATTTTCATTTCTTTTCAGGAACAAAAAGACCTTTATTTAAATCTAAATATCCCTCACCATAAACCTTTATCAACTTGTCTATTAATCCATTTTCCATGTTTTTCAGATTATTCCATTCATCCTGAAGGTCTTGTTCTTTTTTGGTTAGATTTTTTATAATTTCATCCACCTGCATTTTTTCAAGATATAAAAGACCCATCGAAAAAGTTTTCTCTTGAAACTTGTCTTGTAACATCTTAATTTCTGCCAATTCATTCTCTGATATTTTTATTGGTTCACTCATAATACATTGTTGTTTTAGATACATACAACGTCCACCCGTATTTAGATTTATTATTTTAAATCTACGTTAGGATCAAGAACTATCGGAGGAGAAGGAATCACTTCATCCTTTGGAAGATTTGGATAATTCTGATTACGAATCTTCTCTGAGTTAGTATCTGCAATATCAGAAAAATTAAAATCAGACAAAACCACTTCGGTTCCCATAACGATTTTCTTTGGAGTAAAGTGTTTCTGTGTAGTAGGATGATGTCCACTCATATTATCTATGGTATCAGGCAACAAATATCCATAGACTATTAAATCAAATTCGGTCTTTACAATCCTATCTTGGTCAACCTGTAATTCCACCGTATGAGAAAACGAATCTATCTTCGTTCTGAACCTAAGACCATTTGCAACTCCCCAATAATCTTCGGTTTGAAAATTAATCTTCTCCATAATGGAATTGATTTGTTCTATGTATTCCGTCCATATAATAAAATGATAAGTAAATATCATGTGGTCGGGCATAATCACATCATATACTTCATTTACAGGAACATTCTTACCTATCAATACATTAAAAGGAGTATATCGATTTTTTGTAGAATATTTCTTCAAAACAGGATAATGAAGATAACGATTGAACGTCATTAGATTCTGATTTTTTTCAGAATTAGTTCTCTTAAACACCAAAGCAGGTAAAATCATTTTACCATTGTAATCTCGTATGATTCCATCCTTTTGTATTGATTTCCACTTTTCAGGAGAAGCGTAATATAGAGGAACTTTTATCTTCTTACCATCATCAGTAACTTGAATCTCAAACGTTTCAAGTTGTTTCATTACTGTAGTATCAATATCTATTAACCTTACAGTAAAATCTTTTTGTATGTCTGTATCCCTGCGGACCTGTTCCGCACGATTTACATCCTTGCGTTCCTCGCCACGATTTACTCCTTCATTGGAATAATTCGGTGCTGGATTATTTGGATTTCCCTGCCAAGCCATAATATTATTTCTGTCTTTCCACTAATGACAACTTAGACAATCTCGAATAATGAGTATTAACAATAATTGAATGGGATTTTTCTGCAATTCCACCCAAAAACTGTTCTTGAACAACATTATCAATTTCATGATATCTATTGTTAAATTGAATTATATCTCCATTTTCTGGATAAATATTTACAAGTTGCAACATTTTTTCACGAAGCTTAAATACTACTGTTTGGTTTCTATCAGAACCAAAATCGTCGAACGAAGTATCAATATCAGCCCTATCAACTAACGCCGTAATTTCTACTCCGGGATAATACATTTTTCCGGATTCAGGAGACGACTCTCCATACACATTCACTTTAATTTGTTGTGCACAGATTTTGAACAACAATACTTCAGTTTGAATAATTTCCCCCATCAATTCTCCATTAAAAGAATTGATTAAGTTTATATCCCTATCACTGAAAAATCTCCCTAATAATCCCATATATTACTTAGGTAAACTTACTGTTCCGTCATGCATATCAATGAGTTCTTCTGCTAATTTTTTAATCCTCGCATAAGTCTTATCATTACTATTCCCCCAAGCAATCCTATCACTCATAACCTCTAAAATCTCTTTTCCAATTTGGAGTTCACGGCTTTCCTCCGGATTTGACATGTCGGTTTCATCATGATGAACTGATTGAACTGCTTCAACCGCTTCAACTGATTCGCTGTTACCTTCTGACTTAACGAACATCTCATTCAATTCATTATCAGAGTAATTAAATTCCTTAGCAATCTTCTTAGCTTCTTGTAAAGCGTGTCTTCGTGCTCCAGCAATGTCTTTGATGAAACCCAAACCAACACCAACACACTCTATTTGACTATAGGAGACACTTTTTTCGCCGTTGGAAAACACTCGTTTAATTCCTGAACAAACGGTAGATTCATCCACTCCTTCAGTTAATAACACAAATCGGTTTCCATTTACGTTTTCGAACAATCTTTCTTTATTTTTCATAATTACTTTATTTTCTTTTGTTTTGTTGTTTTAATATTGTTAAAGCTTCTTTACAAGCTTGGTTAAACATATCCCTACTTGGGGAGTCCGCTCTAAAATTTGTCTTCAATAAATCGTAAGCCCTGCCGATATCGCCACTCACAAAATCGGATTCTTCTTCTACGTTTTGGACCATACTATTGACCCAATTTATCCAATTCTGGTCCTTTATCTCTTTTACGATAGGTAATAGTTTCATATTATCCTATATAAATAAGCAATGGAACTCTCTTTAATGTATCTTGAACGAATTCAGCCTCCCTAGCGCGATCTTCCATTTGTTGTTTCTTGCCAGTGGCCTCAAGACTTTCCCTCAACTCGGTTATATATTTTTCTTTTTCCTGTTGTGCTTCATTTCTAAGTTCCGCACCATCGAGAGTAACCTCTCCTCCAGGAATAGGAATGGTTTGGTATTTTTGTCTAATTGAACCAAGTAGTTCCTTACATAGAGCAAGAAAATACTTCCTAATCCATTGCTTACTAACATCGTTGATAGATCCATACACGATGTTATTATATGGAATATTTGAGAAATCGGATACAAATTGTCCAGCAGAACCAGATTGGAAAGACCCGCTAAATCGTTCATTCTTTACGACATAATCGAAATATATACGAAACTGACTCTGAGGTATAGGAAACAATCTTAATTTATTGTTGACTATTTCAAAGGAAAAAGCAGACTTACGAACCATATCATTGAATTCAATAGCTTGACCACGAAGCAAATCTTCGAAAATAGGAGTCATAAGAAACTGAACAGCGGGAGAATATGCACCAAATCCCAACTCATTCAAAACATTAGAATAACTCATACCAGTCATGGAGAATGGATCGTAAATACGAGCCATAGCAGGAGTTCTTTCATTAAAAACCCTCATCACATCGATTTTATTAAAACTTTCAGATACGTTACCCCACAAGGATTGAATGTCGTATGTTTGTTGATATGGAACAGTTGTAATAGATCCGCGTTTCCAATCGGTATTTCCACCAACACCAACTTCTGTTCCGTATCCCTTTGCCAACTCCACGATAACAGACATTGGGGTTCCGGTTACGTTTTGTCCGGACAAATTACCTATTTGATTAATATTCTGTCCTTGAAATACCTGAATGTAATTACGAATATTGAACTGATTTAACTGAGCACCAAACTCATTGACAGCTTCTTCAAAACACGCATAGAAATTTTTATCCAACATTTCTATATCAACAACGGGATATCCCAACCTCAAAGCTGCCCATACAGCCGCGCCCATCGCGTCTGATTGAAATTCTATATCAGAATCATAAATTCCGAATGGTGTGCTGCTAGAGACTGCCGAACCGGACCCGGGCCACCTCACCCTATCTTGGTCAATTAACATACAACCCCCTTATTATCAGATACATACATCATATTATGATTGAATTTTTTGATAGGAAAAACTTTGGTTTTATCTTTATTCCAATCATACCAATCTTTTTCCCACATATAATAAATATGATAACCTAATTCGTTTAATCTATTAAACTTTTTGATTGTGTTATCATATAATTCTCCAAAAGTTTTATGACATTTTTTATTAAATTTAGAATGTTCATATCGTATGGGATTTCCATGATAGTAATCTCCTAAGAATTCATAAATCTTTTTTCCTTTTATTCCATCTACTTTAAACGGATGAATTACCTTTTGTCGATTTTCTATCAAATCAGGTATTCTAATATAGTTTAAAAATTCAATTTCTGGTTTAGATATTTGTGTGACACATTTTAAACATCCCTTTCCTTCCATGTGTCCCCTCGCTCTCTGATAAAACCATCCATGAATAGGACATTTTATTTTGACTTTAGTTCTATTATTGATATAATTTACTTGGGAATAGTCATACTTGTTTTTGTGAATAATGTATGATTGTTTTATAAATTCATCTTTAGTCAATCTTACAGTTCCACCACACAACGGACATCCATCTTCATTTAAATGATCATTTGGAGATTGTGAAAATTTTCCGTGTAATTTACATATAATTACCACCTTTTCCCTATTATTATCACCATATTTAACAAATGAATAATCATACTTATTTGTATGACATTTAACTGCTTTTTTTATAAATGATTCTGTAGTATCTCTAAATTTAATAGATAATTTTTGATTCTTACACTTTGGGCAACCACTTTTTTTACCAATATGATTATCAGAAGAAACCATAAAAGTTCCGTGAATTTTACAACAAACTTGTAACTTCAATCTAGCAGAAACATAGATTGTATTAGAATAGTCATATTTTTTGTTGTGAACTTCTTTAGATCTCTTTATAAATTCCTCTGTAGTTATTCTTGATTTCATCATAAATAAGTAGTCATTAGGGTTATCTCAACGTATTTATAGATGATGAATTATATTATCAATGAAAATTATATTATACAATTTAATAAATGAGATTTTGTTAGAAACATCCGACGCAAAATCCACCTTCATTCTCGGTAGAGTTTCCGATGATGGAGAGGTTGACAAATGGGAATTTGATGATACGGTAACTGCCACACATCCTTCGACTTGGTATTCAAGTCACTATGAACGTTGGAGATATTACGCAGGCAGTCAATACATTTATTGGTGGAGTCTGCCGTCTCAAATTCAAAAAGAATCAGTAGAATATTTCATAGGATCAAGAGGATTTGATGTAAAAGGGCATAAAGCCAACATACACTTTTTATCAGATTTTAGTAAAGTAACAGGTTATAAACTCACAGAAAATATGTTAAATGAAGGAAGAAAAGAAAAAGCAGCAGAAGACTTTATCAAACAGACCATAAAAGGAACTCAGTGGCAAGGTAAAGTTTTCATAGCTGGTGGTTACGTCCGAGATGAATTTATGGGCAAAGACCCAAAGGATTTGGATTTGTTAGTAAATACACCAAACGGAGGAATTGAATTTGCAAACTGGATAACCAGAAAAATTGGTGCATACAAAGACGGAAGCAATCCGGTAACGTTTCCTCGTTTCGGAACAGCCAAATTTAATCTTTTCGGTGTAACTCATGACGGAATTGATTTGAGTGATATGGATATTGAAGCAGTAATGCCTCGTAAGGAACAATACACAGCAGGAAGTAGAAAGCCAGATGTTACTGGTGGAGAATTAAAAGACGACGTAGAAAGACGCGACTTCACAGTTAACTCATTATTAAAAGATTTAAGTACCGGAGAAATCTTAGATTTGACGGGTATGGGAAAAGATGATATCAAAAAAGGTATTGTCAGAACTCCATTAAATGCCGATAAGATTTTTACCGACGACCCTCTTAGAATGTTACGTGCGGTTCGTTTTGCCATGAAATACAAATGGAAACTTCCCATGTTCATGATTCGTGCATTAAAGAAGAATGCTCCACAACTTAAAAACATTTCACAGGAACGTATTCGTGATGAATTGGACAAGATGTTAATGACAACGAACCCCCACGGTTCAATAAAACTCCTAAAGGTTGCTGGATTGTTATCCCATGTCATTCCTGAACTTATACCAGCAGTAAAGATGAAACAGAACATCCATCACAAACACGATGTATTTCATCATATTCTTGATGTTCTATCTAAGTCTAATCCTGTACTAGTTCAGAGATTAATGGCCTTATTTCATGATATTGGAAAAACTGTAACCAAGAGTGTGACTCCAACAGGAGTTCATTTCTACGGTCACGAAATGGTTGGATCCGACATGGTAGAATCCATCATGACAAGGTTGAAATACCCAAGAGAATTAATCGATGCTGTAAAATTAGGTGTAAGAAACCACATGCGATTAAAGTCAGCAGGAGATACAGGAATAAATATATCAGACAAAGCACTTAGAAAATTCAAATCTGAAATTGGAGATAAGATAGAAGACGTATTAGCAGTAATCCATGCTGATAACATTTCTCATGCGGATGCTTCAGCGATGCCTAATCAAGTAAACAATCTCAAGGTTAGACTCGATAACCTAAATATGAACGTTGCCGCTGGTGGAAAACCAAAACTTCCTATTACCGGAAACGATTTACAATCCATCGGATTAAAACCAGGTCCAATTTACAGTGAAATAATGAAAGCTGTAACAGAAGCTTGGTTTGAAAATCCAAACATTACAAAGGAACAGGCATTGGAAATTGCAAAGTCTGTAGCAAAAGTATGATCAAATTAAAAAATCTCATAGATGAAAATGTAATAGACACACTACAAACGATTGGTGATTTTAGTAAAGGTTCTTCTTTTACTAATAAATCAGACCGTGCATTAGTCACACATCCTGTAGCCGTCCAAAAGATAAAAGATTTTTTCAAGAATACAAAAGAGAACTTTGACTTATATTTCGTAAATACAAAACATGCTAGAAAATATATGGAACTAGGAGAAGTTAAAGAGAGTTTTATTTTTGATGATTTAAAAGTTACTCCTGACCAATTAAAAAACGGAGAAATTAATCATAATAACATTACAGTATTTTTTACCAACAACAAAGGAGATGAAAGAGCACCTTTTACTCCTTGGATTATGGCACATAGACTCGGCCATGTAATAAGGCGAGTCTATACATGGGAAAAAGAACTAAATCCCTGGATAAATAAACATCTTATTGACATATTGAATTCATACGGAGTATCACCAGTAAAATACTCCCCCTATAGTTACGGAAATGATGGAAGTGGTAATTATGCATCTTTTAGACGATATGAATTGGCCAAACGTCATCTATGTGAAACCCTCGGAACATTCAAAAGTGCAAGAAATAAAAATCTAAGAAATTATGGAGAGTTTAACTATGAATTATTTGCACAATATCTAAAAGACGGAAAGATAACTCTAAACAATCTTCCTGATGTCTTATTGATAGGACACGCTGCGTTTGGAAGAAAAGATCTAAGAAGATTGAAAAATAGGGAACATGCAGATGAGTCTTTGACCGAACTAAGAGAGAATTATGAGTATCATGCAGAATCAGTATTGAGCGAATGTGTAGGTAAAATATTTGTGATGTAACATGATAAAGTATGCAAAATCTAAATTTGGCAGAATTCGTTTTGAATATAAAGATGCCGCTGACAAATCAGTAAACAAAGGATGGGTGGTAGATATGGTGAATGCATATATTGACGACAAGCCAATAGGATATTTAAAAATATCTTATGTTCCCGATTCAAATGTCAAAGACGTATTTCCGGATGTAATTCATTATCTTGGTTCGGAACATAAAGGATTTAGTAAATTAAGGGCTGCTTTAATAAAAGACGATAAAAAAAATATAACTCGTGCATTATCACAAATGCAAGACCCCTGGAGTCAATGGATAGAAAATCTCGAAAGCAGAGGGGAATTAAAAGGAATGGATCAAAACTGGTGGGATGAACAATATAAAAGATTAGAAAAGGAAGTCACAGAAAGACATAAAAAAGATTACGAACAATTTTTGGATGATGTCCATAACAAACCATTGGTGGATTACATAAAAGTAGAAAAGGATTATCAACAAGGCGGAATTGGTTTGGGATTGTATATTGCTGGAGCTACATGGATGGCGAAAAAGAGAATGTGTTTATTTGCTTCATCATTACAATCTCCTGAGGCTAAAAAAAGTTGGGATAAGATGAAACGAATTGGAATGCCCATAAAAACCGTAAAACAAAAAAACGGACGAATTAGAACTTGTTTAGATTATAGAAAGTAACATGATAAAACTAAAAACATTAGTAACAGAGAATTTAACAAAGAGAAAGTATTCAGGAGTATCATTGGATTCTGAGTCTCATAATAAGTTAAAAACACACTTCTCTGATAAAATTCCAGAAGGATGGGAAATCATAGCCCATCACATGACCATAAATCCATTTGGTCCCACACCAGAAGAATTGTTAAATAAGAATGTCACATTAAAAGTTACCGAGGTAGGTAAAAGCGACAAAGCCTTGGCAGTAAAAGTATCAGGATATGAAGGCAAAACAAACAACAAGTTTCCTCATATAACGATTGCTATAGATAGAAATGGTGGAGCCAAACCCAAAGATTCAAATGATATTGTTCATTGGGAGCCAGTAAGAGATGATATTTATCTTAAAGGAACCATAAAGGATTTATGATAAAATTAAAATCATTACTAACAGAAAATCAAAGAACATTCCGAGGCGACTGCCGAACTATTCTTGATAGAGATGATTTGTTTGATGACGCCACAGAAATGGCGCAAGCGGTCGAGAATAGTGAGGCCATAACATATCAACAATTTATGAGTTTGGCAGACCTAACCGGGATAAATAAACTTTTCAAATTGAAATTAAGAAGAGAAACCGACCATTTTGATTTTGCACAGTATAAGGATTTGGTATGGGCATACGATAAAGATACTGACATACACTATTTCTTTTTATGATAAAACTAAAGGATATACTTTTAGAATCTGTACAGGCAATAAACCCGCCTGCACAGATTCAACCCCATATTCAATCTGTATTTGATAGATCTTTTATAGATTACATAAAATTTGTAGAAAATGGGAATCGTGTGGGATATGATAAAAATAAAAAACTTTGGTTCCCCTATGCGAAAGCAGAGAATGGAAACGTTGTCATTGCTTATGGTCACAAAAGCAAATCACCAATTGAGACAAAATCACTAAAAAAAGGCATAACCGATGACCAAGCAGAAAGACTGTTAATATCGGATTTAGAGATTGCAAAACAATTAGTGAACAAATACATTGAAAAGAAATATAAGGTAAAATTGTTACTGGATAAGAATCAGAATGAAATTCTTACAGACTTTGCATTCAATTTAGGTGGATTAGAAAAATTTCCCAAATTTGTAGATGCTGTCTTGAAAAAAGATTGGAAAGTAGTCAAAAAAGAATACAAAAGAAACACGGATGGAAACATGTTAACCAAGAGAAATCAAGAATTTTTTAATAGATATTTAACACAATTATGATAAGCCTATCAAAAATATTAAGCGAAGAGAGAACCAGTGAGAGTATAGAATACGGGTGTCTCATGGCCGAAATACCTGCATCCATTTGTAACAAATTAGTTACATTCGGAAACAAATTAATTTCGGAAGAAGATTTGTATAAAGAAGGTGAAGAATTTGGTAGAGAAAAAGAATGTCATGTAACCATCAAATACGGATTCACAGGAAATTTAAATGCAGAAGATATAAAATCAATATTGGATGGGGTGGTAGATTTTAAAATATCAATCAATAAAATTGGAATGTTTTCGTCAAAAGATAAACCATTTGATGTCGTAAAATTTGACGTGGTAAAAGATGAAGCTTTGATGAAATTGAATAAGAGATGTAATGAATTTCCTCACGAGGATACCTATCCTGGATACAATCCACATGTAACTATTGCCTATGTCAAAAAAGGTAAATTTAAACATGGTGAAATACCTATTAATTTGGTGATACCAATACATACGGTTTGTTATTCTACTGTAGATAATAAAAAATCCTATTACAAGGTATGATTAAACTTAGAGATTTAATTTTGGAAGGAGAGAACGATAGGATACAATCCGAGGTAGAATCCCTACAAAAAAATCTATATCAAAAATATCCAGAATTACAAGACCTACACATCTACATACAATCTAATGGAACATTGTTCATTGGTTCAATAAAGGTTAAATTAGAGTCTCGCAGACAAGGAATAGGCAAAAATGTAATCAGAGACATAAAAAAATTTGCCGACGACCATAATCTAATAATTGTTCTAGCTCCGGAGCCAGAAAGAGGATACAAAAAGAAGTTAGATAGATTTTATAAGGATTTAGGATTCATTCCAAATCAAGGAAGACAAAAAAATTATGGATTATCTTCTTTCTTCGGTAAAACAATGTATCGTAAACCCGGAGTAAAGGAAGACATAAATGAAGAAATTCCTGATGTTTTTTATCATGCTACGTTCAATGAACTGATACCATCAATCAGTAATAAGGGATTGGTTCCAGGAGGCATAGATTATCAAAATTTTGAAGGATGTGAATCGGGAGTTTATCTGTCTGACGATTACTCTTTTGCGGGAAGTATGATAGAAGGCGGTTCTGAAAATGAAGATATTCCAGATGAATGGTTTGATAATATAGTAGTAATATTGATTGACCCAAATAAACTAGATTTGACCAAGATGGAAAAAGACCCACATGTAAACATATCCGCCGACGACGAACACATACCTCGTTCTTTTATATATAAAGGTATTATACCAACCAGCGCTTTTATAGAAATAGTCGATTTCAGTGGATAATTTTAAGAATGTATATTGTTACTTTTTAACATAGATATTTATATTTATACATGAGTGATATAGTTTGTCAACGATGGGGATCTACAAAATTTCCCTGGAAGAAAGCTAATTGGAAATGGAGTCAATGTCCATCAATTACGCCTCCGTTTCCAGGTAAACGTATTTGTCATCGATGGGGTACGACAAACATTAAATGGAAAAACGCCGATTGGAAGTGGTCGGAATGTCAGTTGGTCGTTGAAGTATTACAGTTTTTAAATACTGGAATAGACGCAACTACGTTAATACCACCGTGGTTAAGACAGCCAGATAGACCGATTGATGATATTCCTCCTTGGGAAAAAAACAAGGAGAAAAAGAGGCGGCTGATACGACTGATTTGTAAAGTAAAAAACGAAAAGTATGACGAGAGTAAAGAACTAAGAGATGATATCAAAATAAAAGCAGAAGATATTCAACTCATTATAAAAGCTACTCTAGGAATCGAAATTGATGTAAAAGATAAATTGAAGGAATAACATGTATAAATTATACGTAGATAGAAATGAAAATTTTGAATGTGAAATATCCGCAAAGAACGCGTCATTAAAGAATTCCTTTGCGAGACTCATAGTTGAATCATCGGAAATCAACATGGTATTTCACGGAAAAATTGAGGGAAATAAATGTGTAGTTCCTGTAAAAAAATTAAATGGGATATTATCCGAAAACACTAAAGGAAAGATGCATCTTGAAGTCGTTGTGGAAAACACCTATTTCAAACCCTGGGAATCGGAGTATATAGTAGAAGAACATACATCATTAAAAGTTCAAGTTAGAGAACAAGTAGAATTAGATAATAAACCAATGATAGAAATAAAAGGAGTATCACAAGAATCTAAACCTATTATAAAAAAATCCTCCCAAAGAACTATCTCGACCATAATCGCAAAAGAGATATCCAATATTTGTGAATTGTTTGGAATAAATTCTATTAATATAAAACGTGAGAAGAGAAACGATTTTAAACAACTCATAAAGGAATATTTTTCAACAAATCCAGAATATAATAACGATAAAACCAAGATAATTAAAGAGGTATCCCTTTTGTTACAATAAGTATGACTTGATATGCCACAATTCGCATCAAGAGATTTTACAGACCAATATATCTCGACCAGTTATCAAGACGTATTACAACAATACATTCCAAATACTGGTTCAGCATATATTCTTGATGGAGTTGGTAATGTAGTTTTTCAATTTTCCGCTTCTGCTTTAGGTAGAGATTTAATCACCAGTGATCTTACGGCCTCGATGACGGTTCTATCGTCTTCATACGCAGTCACGGCTTCTTTTGCTTTAAATGCCGGTGGAGGAAGTGGAACTACTTTATTTACAGGTTCAACCTATCAGATAACAGCTAGTTGGGCGATTAATACTTTAACGTCATCCCTAACACTATTAACACAATCGAATGTAGCTATATCAGCATCATGGGCATCACAATCATTTGCTGCCTTTTCGGCCATTAGTAGTAGTTGGGCATCAGCATCAATTTCTTCATCTTATGCACTAACAGCCTCCTTTGCTTTGAATGCCGGTGGTGGAAGTGGAACTACCTTATCCACAGGGTCAACATATCAGATAACATCATCGTGGGCAATATCATCTATATTTTCCAATACGAGTAGTTACTCTATATTTGCAGAGATAGCAGGCACATCAAGTTTATCGGCAAATGCCATAACTGCATCATTTGCATTAAATGGTCCATTTACCACATTATTCACTGCATCCACATATCAGATTACTTCAAGTTGGGCCAACGATTCTTTACGTTCGTTGTCGGCAATATCAGCATCTTGGGCATCTTCAAGTATATCATCTTCTTATGCAATCACCGCCTCATTCGTGGATGCATCTGGATTCTCTGCTTTAGTCATCCCTCTTCAATTTACATACAAAAATAGTATATCTTCTGCCGACCCAGGTAAAGGTAATTTCCGATACAACAGTTTAACCTCCGGTTCAATAACCGAAATTTACATCGACCAATTTACCGGCGGTGGATTAGATGTAAGTGGAATAATTGATTCATTAAGAAGTGGAAGCTATAGATTATACATACAACAAAAAAATGATGCAACTAAAGCGTCTTTATTTTCTATTTCCAATGCTGTTGTAGATAACACTGGATGGTTTACAATTCCTGTTGTTCACATCTCATCGGCCGACAATGGATTGCCAATCAATAACTCAGACTGTGCGTTTTACATCATAAATAGAAATTCAATTGTTGATGGAAATACTTACAATATTACCGCAAGTTGGTCTATAACGTCATCTTATTCGTTATTTGCCGTATCATCCTCCTATTCCGCTACATCGTCGATAACATTGATAACCCAATCTAATGCAGCGTTATCAGCCTCTTGGGCATCACAATCATTTTATTCAGTAAGTAGTAGTTGGGCATCATCAAGTCTATCTTCGAGCGTGTCGGTATCTTCGTCATACGCAGTAACATCAAGTTATTTGATTTATCCTAGTAGTTTGGTAAGTGCAGCCGGTAACGCTACTACATCTTTTATATTACAAACAAGCAGTATAAATAACGGAATTTTTATAAATTACACCATGAATGATGGTGGTAATTTCAGAGCAGGAAATGTGGTCGTTCTATACAACACAAATTCGGTAAATTTAGCAGAAACAACAACAACAGATATTGGTAACAGCAGTGGATTAACAATACAAGCAAACATATCCAATACATTCGTTACCGTGTCAGCAGTCAATAATACATCAAACAATTTTAATATAAAATATCATTATGATGTTTTATAACAATATTTAAAAGGAGAACATAGAATATGGCAAATGAACTAAAAGTAAAAAATGGTTTAATAATCGAGGGCCAAACATTTGGTAATGGGTTTACCGCTTCGGTTGTTGCTGCAACCGTAGGATTCTTCGGTACGGCCAGTTGGGCAGCCAAAACCGTGTCGGCCTCATTCTCTGATTTCGCAACCACGGCGTCATTTGCATTAAATTTTAATCCTAATGCTACAGCCTCTTATGCATTGACCTCTAGTGTATCAGTATCCTCGTCATTTGCAACATCGGCATATACAGCATCCTATTTAACTCCAGGAACATATCAGATAACTTCCTCATGGTCAAATAATTCATTATCGGCAAATGTAGCCACATCCGCATCTTGGGCATCGGCATCAATATTCTCAAATGTAGCTATCTCCGCTTCATGGGCATCAGCATCAATAAGTTCGTCGTATGCCTACACGTCAAGTTTCTTAAATGGATTTAATTTCGATAATACTTCGTCGGTATTACCACAAACATCTTCGTTGTTTTTAGTTGCTCAAAGAGAAACTGCATCTTACTTAGCAGCATTCTGTGATTACGCTGCTAATAGCGGAAGTAATATAAGGGCAGGAACAATATTTGGAGCATGGATAAACAATACCGCATCATACGCAGAATATACAACCGTAGATGTCGGAGATACATCACAAGTAACCATGTCTCTAAGGGTAACACAATCAATGTTTCAACTCTTATCAACAGTATCAACCACGTCACCCTGGACAATAAGAACCACAATAAGATATATCTAATAAAATAGATATAAATTCTGGAAAATGAAAGAATTTATAGTATGGCATTCGAATTTGTAGCAAAAAATGGTTTAATAGTAAAAGGTGGTTCAGAGTTATCAGGTTCTCTTAACAATGGTCTATCAAGTTTAACTACTGGTGTATATTCTCACGCAGAAGGATTAAATACTACAGCATCAGGAGATTTTTCTCATGCGGAAGGACGTTCTACTATAGCTAATGGTGGTGCCCATTCTGAAGGTTTGGAAACAACAGCCGGCGGACTCTCTTGTCACTCGGAAGGTAGAGGAACATTAGCCAACGGCCTTTATTCTCACGCGGAAGGACAAATGACAGTTGCTGGAACGTCTATTCCTGGTGAAGGTTTAGGTCAACACTCAGAAGGATTTAATACTACAGCATCAGGAAACTATTCTCACGCAGAAGGACACTCATGTACAGCATCAGGAAGTTATTCTCACGTCGAAGGTTCATTCAATGTAGCATCAGGAGTGTCCTCACACGCAGAAGGATTAAATACTACAGCATCAGGAGATTATTCTCACGCTGAAGGAAGTTCTACTATAGCTAATGGTAGTGCCCATTCAGAAGGATTTAATACTACAGCATCAGGAAGCTATTCTCACGCCGAGGGTTATTACTGTATTTCAAAAGGCCTTTATTCTCACGCGGAAGGACAAGTGTGTGTAGCCGAAGGAATATCCAGTCACGCCGAAGGTAG
>Ga0315288_10000182_pt1 | contig 73886 bp, 60 predicted proteins | sample YL17G11_20_MG_FD_203454 | JGI IMG/M metagenome (GOLD analysis project Ga0315288, IMG submission 203454) | Sediment microbial communities from Yellowstone Lake, YNP, Wyoming, USA - YL17G11_20 | ecosystem: Environmental > Aquatic > Freshwater > Lake > Sediment | place: USA: Wyoming | collected...
GCGCCCCGCCGGCCGGGCCCTTCACCGGCGTCCCCATCGTCCTCAAGGACCTCCTGGCCGAGTACGCTGGGGTCCGCTACACCGAAGGCTCGGCTTTCCTGTGTGACTACGTGTCCGACCACGACAGCGAGCTCGTCGTCAGGCTCAAGCGGGCCGGCCTAATCGTCGTTGGCAAGACCAACCTCCCGGAGTTCGGCCTCGTCCCCACGACCGAGCCCAAGCTCTTTGGGCCCAGTCGCAACCCGTGGGACACGAGCCGAACCACGGGGGGTTCCAGCGGCGGCTCCGCCGCTGCCGTCGCTGCCGGCCTCGTCCCGATGGCCCACGGCAACGACGGGGGCGGCTCGATTCGCATTCCCGCCTCCTGCTGCGGGCTGTTCGGCCTCAAGCCTACCCGCGCCCGCAACCCCCTGGGGCCCGACTACGGCGAGATCTGGAACGGCCTGGTGGTAGAGCATGCCATCACCCGCTCGGTGCGTGACAGCGCCGCGCTCCTCGATGCCACATCCGGCCCCGACCTCGGTGACCCCTACCCGGCGCCGCCGCCGGCCCGTCCATTCCTCCAAGAGGTCGGGGCCGAACCAGGACGCCTCCGGATCGGCTTCACCGTCCGATCGCCCATTGGCGCCCCGGTGCACCCCGACTGCGTGGCCGCCGTGCATGACGCGGCAGCCCTCTGCGCTGATCTGGGACACGAGGTCGAGGAGGCGGCCCCCGCTGTCAACGCCGAAGCCGTCAATAGCGCTTTCCTGACCCTGGTCTGGGCGACGGCCGCCGCGATCATCGACGGTTGGGCCAAGAAGACCGGCCGGACCCCCAGCGCCGACCTCATCGAGCCCGCCACTTGGGCCGTCTACCAGATGGGGCGTCAGCAGGGCGCTGCCGCCTACATCCTGGCCATCCGCGAGCTACATCGCGCAGGCCGCGACGCCGCCCGCTTCTTCGTCGACCACGACCTGTGGCTCACTCCCACCCTGGGCGAGCCCCCCGTTCCCCTTGGCTCCTTCGATTCTCCGCCCGAGAATCCTCTCCAGGGCCTGACGCGGATAATGACCTTCATGCCTTTCACCGCGATCTCCAACGCGACCGGCCAGCCCGCTATGTCGGTGCCGCTCTTTTGGAACGCCGACGGGCTGCCGATAGGGACGCAGTTCGTCGCTCGCTTCGGCGACGAGGCCACCCTCTTCCGCCTCGCCGCCCAGCTCGAGCAGGCGCGCCCCTGGGCGGAGCGTCGTCCGCCGGTCTGCGCCTGAAGCAGGGGGGTATAGTCGACGCCCGCGGAGCCCAAAGGGGAGGAAGTTGAGCGCTACCCGAGATGGGTCGCTCTGCGTTCTCTGCGGGCAACGCCGGTCCTCAAGGCGGCCCTGGCGACGGCCTTGGCGACGTTTCTCACGACTCTCTTATCGAAGACGCCGGGGATGATGTAGTCTTCGTGGAGGTGCCGCTCCGAGACTACGCCGGCGATCGCCTGGGCGGCGGCCAGTTTCATCTCCTCGTTGATCTCCCGCGCCCCTGAGTCCAGCACCCCCCTGAAGAGACCGGGAAAGCAAAGCACGTTGTTTATCTGGTTGGGGTAGTCCGATCTGCCGGTGGCTATGATCCTGGCGTAGGGGGCGGCCTCTTCAGGCATAATCTCAGGCACAGGGTTGGCCATTGCAAACACAATGGGGTCTCTGGCCATCTTGGCTATGGCCTCTCCGGGCACAAGCCCGGGGCTGGAAAGACCAATAAACACATCCGCCCCTTCCAGGGCCTCCACGAGCGAACCCCGAAATCCCTCCGGGTTGGTATTCTCCGAATACCATTTCCTGGCGGGGTTATCCGTGGCTCCCGGTCCTCCCCGATAGAGCGCTCCCGCCCTGCCATAGCCAATGATGTTCCTGACGCCTGCGTTCAGAAGCATCTTGGTGACGGCAGTGCCGGCAGCTCCGACACCGCTGCAGACGACCTTGAGGTCCTCGAATCTCTTCCCAACGATCTTCAGGGCATTGATCAGGCCCGCCATGACCACCACGGCTGTGCCGTGCTGGTCGTCGTGGAAGACAGGGATGTCGAGTTCCGCCCTTAGACGCTCCTCAATCTCGAAACAGCGCGGCGCCGAGATATCCTCCAGGTTGATGCCGCCGAAAACGGGAGCGATGTGCTTCACCGTGCTCACAATCTCGTCGGGGTCCTTGGTGTCCAAGCAAATGGGCACCGCATCGACCCCGGCGAGCTCCTTGAACAACACCGCCTTGCCTTCCATTACCGGCAAGGCGGCTGCGGGACCGATGTCTCCCAGGCCCAGGACAGCGCTCCCATCGGTCACCACCGCAACTGTGTTTCCCTTCATCGTGAGGTGGTAGGCGCGTTCCGGCCGATCATGAACCCACATGGAGACATCGGCGACGCCCGGGGTGTACTGGATGGAAAGGTCCCTCCTCGTCTTCAGCGGCCGCTTGGCCGCCATCTCCAGCTTTCCACCCACATGAGCCAGCAAGACAGCATTGGACACGCTGAGCACATGGACGTCCGGGATCTCTCTGATCGCCTCTACCACCCTTCGGCCGTGCGCATCATTCAGGACGGAGACAGTGATGTCTCGAGTTATGAGCTTCGTAGTGATTTCCGGCGTGTCGATGGCCCCAAGGCTGCCCCCGGCCGCGCCGATAGCCCCGGCCACTTTGGCCAGCATCCCAGGCACGTTCTTGATCTTCAGTCTCACTACCAGGTCGTAGGGCCTACTCGGAACGTCCGTGTCCGTCATCTGGCTCCTCCTGTTTCGGATATCCCCCCATCGGCACTGTGCCTGGCCAGCCACCTCGCGGTCCGAAGAAAGCTCCAGCGGCCAACTCTTGAGCGTGAGGCTGTTTGTAGGCCAGTATAGGCCCCACAGGGCCAAGGAACCAGACGTTGTCGTATCTGCGGGGCGAATTTCCGGCCACCGAGTGTCGATGCGAATACGCAACGGGCCACGCCGTCCTTTGGCGTCGCAGCCTCATCGTCTGGCTGTCGCGTTTGCTGCTATAATCTCAGGCATGCGATGGCGCGATATTGCTGCCATTGACGTTAAGATGGTTCGTTCTGATCTGCTTCCAAACTTGCGTCTGAGGCGAGACCTCTTGTCTCTGACGCACTTCAAAGAGAGGGTGAAGCCATGAGACAGCCGATCCTCAGGGAACTGCTGACCGCAGAAGACGAACTGATCCGCCAGGCGGTCCGGGCCTTCGTAGACAACGAGATCATGCCCGTCCGCCAACAGCTGGACGAGGATAGAGACCACGTCCTCATCGATCGAATATCGGACAAGCTGCGGGCGATGGGCTTCCAGAAGAGCATACTGCCGCAACAGTACGGTGGCCTTCCCGACCGATCAGTTGCCGGCATGGGCGTTGTCCTGGAAGAGATCGCTCGAGGCGATATCGGGCTGGCCGTGTCGCTGGGCTGCACTGCCTGGTGCGCTAGGCCGGCGGCGCTGGCCAACAACGAAGCCGTGCTGCGCAAGCTGGCCGCGGTGTTCTGCGGGGACGAACTGCGCCGGGGATGCTTTGCCATGACGGAACCGAACAGAGGCTGCGATATCGAGAACCCCGCGCTCTATGGCAAGCTCATCTCCACCAGGGCCACATTGGACGGCGACGAATGGGTGCTCAACGGGAGCAAGCGGTTCCCCAGCAATGCTGGCATCTCCGCCTACTACTGCGTGGTCTGTACAACCGACCTCAACCTGGGGGACGAGGGCATCGCCATCATCTACGTCCCTCATCCCAGCGAAGGCCTCTCCTTCGGCAAGTTCGAGAACAAGGCGGGCATGCAAGCCGACCGCAACTGCGACATCTACCTGGACAACGTGAGAGTCCCCAAGGAGAACCGCGCTGCTGGCCCCGGAGAAGATGCCAGGCTGCTCCACATCAACCTCACCATCGGCAGGATAGCCAGCGCGGCCATGGCCGTGGGCTCGGCTCAGGGCGCCTTCGAGGCCGTCCTCGAGTACACCAAGAACCGGATCGTGGCCGGCAAGCCCATCCGGGAGCACTCCATCTGCGCCGGCATGCTGGCCGACATGGCCATCGGCATCGAGACCGCGCGGGCCTACTACCTGACGGCGGCCCGCATGTTCGATCATCCGGAGACCTACGGGCCTCAGGAGTCCTTCGAGCATCTGTCGCGCGGAAGCATCGCCAAAGTCTACGGCGCCGAGGTGGCCATCATGGTCACCAACAAGGCCATGGAACTGATGGGCTCATACGGCTACACGCGCGAGTACAATGTGGAGAAGTACTGGAGGGACTGCAAAGAGATCCAGCTCTGGGAGGGCGGAGCCCAATTGGGCCGATTCGATGTCGTGCGCGGCTACTATCCCTTCCAGATGGGCGACTCGTGAGTGCGGCCATCACGCACAAGGAGACGGGCAATTCCCGCAGTCGCAAGGCCACTTCGCTGCTAAGCTGCCCTTGACATACGAGAACGCGTGTTCTTATACTAATAGGGCTAAGGGTGCCTTATGCTCGTCTCCTGCGTGCACATCCCCCGATTCGCTGTTGAGGTCGAGCGGCAGCGCCGAAACGATGTGGCCACTCGTCTCATCCTTATCGGCGACGCCACCGTCTTCGACTGCTCGCTGGGCGCCGAGGCCTCGGCTGTGCGGCCAGGGATGCGCATGTCGGAAGCCATCGGCCTCTGCCACCGGGCGATAGTGCTACCGCCAGATCTCCCCTACTACCAGCGCCGCTTCGACGAAGTGCTGGACTTCCTAGACGGCTACAGCCCGGCGGTGGAGGCGGGCAGCCTGGGCGCCACGTATCTCTCGCTGGTCGGCCTTGCGGCGGAGCCGGACTCCTTCGCCGAGGGGCTCATCGCCTCGCTGCACCGGCAGTTCGGCTTCATGGCGGCGGTGGGTATCGCCGAAGGGAAGTTCACAGCCCGCGTGGCGGCCCAGACGACGCGGCCCGGCCTGGCGAAGAGCGTGCCGCCGGGCGAAGAAGCGTCCTTCCTGGCTCCCCTGTCCATAGACCTCCTGCCCGCCGGCGAAACCATACTCTGGCGGCTCGGCCTGCTGGGCCTGCACACCATGGGCGATATCGCCCGGCTGCCCCTGGGAGCGTTCCAGGCGCAGTTTGGCCCCGAGGGCAGGCGCTGCTGGGAACTGGCGCAGGGTATCGACAGCGAGCCGCTGGCGCCGCGGGTCAAGGAGGAGACGGTCGTCCGGCGACTCCAGCTTCCAGCTCGCGCCGTCGCCCTGGAGGCGATCCTCGTGGGCGTCGAGCGGCTGGTCTACGCCGCCTACGCCAGCCCGGACCGTGGCGGCCGCTGGGTGCGCAAAGCGGTGGTGCGGGCGGCCCTGGATGGCGGCGGGTCGTGGGAGCTGGCGGTGCCCTTCCGCGAGGCCCTGGCCGATCCCCGCGACGCCTGGTTCGCGATCAAGAACGCTATCGCCCGGCATCCGCCGGAGCGCCCGGTGGACGAACTGGAGGTGGAGCTGATGGGCCTGAGCCGGGAGTCCGGCAAGCAGGCCGCCATGCTAGAAGGGAAGGGGAAGCTGTGGCGACAGGTGGAAGAGGCGGCGCGGCAGCTACGCGCCCAGGAGGGACGGACGCCGATCGGGAAGGTGGTGGAGGTGGAACCGTGGTCGCGCATCCCCGAGCGCAGAACCGCACTAGTCGAATTCGACCCCTGAACCGCCCGCGGCCGCTGCAAGTGGAGGCCGGCGAAGACGGCCGGCCTATCGCCGTCTGGCTCTCGAGCCGCCGCCACGCTGTCGAGGCGGTGCTGGAGACCTGGCGCATCGACGACGAGTGGTGGCGGGAGCGATCGGTCTCGCGGCTGTACTTCAGCCTGCTGCTGGAGGACGGGCGGACGGTGACGGTGTACCGGGACCTGGTGAGCGGGCGATGGTGGGAGCAAAGTTACTGAGCATCGTCCGACCGAAGCCACTCGACCGCCACCAGGTGCTCGACCTGCCGGAAGTCGGGGTCGCCGGTGACCACGGCGGCATCCAGGCGCTGGGCCAGGGCGACCACAAAACAGTCGGGGTAGCCGACGCCGCTGGCCGCCTTCAGGCGAGCGGCGGACAGAGCCAGCGGCCGGCCAACCTCTACAACCTCGATAGGGAGTTGATCGGCCGCAGCCAGCGCCTCCTGGGAAGCCTCGAGGCCACGGCGGTTCTCCACCGTGTAGACCACCTCGCCCAGGTTCACGACCGACATGTATAACTCATGCTCACCTTCGCCGGCACTCGCGAGCAACTCCTGCACCTTGGCTGCTCCCGGCTCCTCCTGGAACAGCGCCATCAGCGCAAAGGAGTCCAACACGTATCGGGCCGCCATTGGACTACGAAGCCTCCTTGCGAGCACCCCAGCGCTGGATGTCTCGCTGCTCCAGTTCTCGGCGCCGTTCCTCCAAGAGGGCCTTGGTCAGGGAAGGGCCCCCCTTGAGCATCCCTCTCGCTTCCCGGATCGGGTCCTTCATAGCGGGTATAATGGCGATGCGCCCGGCGTAGTCCACCACCTGCACCTTGTCGCCAGGCCGAATGCCGTAGCGCTGCCGGATCTCATGGGGGATGACCACCCAACCCTTTTTGGAGACCGTGACGGTAGCCATTCTTCTCCTTTCGTTGCAATGCTACATGGGGACAAGGCGCGTCGGCTGCCAGAGGAGCCTGTCTTGTTGACATTCTCCGCTAACGCACCAACAATTGGGCTCATCCAGGGGCATATGGGTGGCTACGATCGGTCGGCAGCTTAGAAAGGGGACGCTCATGAAAGCCTCGGGCGAAAACCAGGGGTTACCGTCGAGCCGGGTCTCGCGACGGGAACTCTTACAACTGGCGGCCCTCGCTATTGGGGCGGCGAGTGTGGGACTGGGGGCGTGCGAAGAAGGAAAGGAGGCGGCGAAGGGGACAGTCCAGCCTTCTCCTGCGTCGCCGACAACACGGCCGTCCGTTTCGGGAACGCCGGGTCGTATAGGTTCGGTAAGAGATTTGGCGGAGAAACTGTGGACGGGCGAAATCACAACCTATGGGCACCATCCGTTCACAGCAGACTTGGGCGACATCGAGGAGATAGCCGATCGGACAATATTCTACCGCTCCTTCGCCAACGTAACCGCCTTTGACACGGATACGGGCCTCGTCCTCATCGACACCGGCTCCTTCCTCAATCAAGCCCAGACGCACGGCGCGATCCGGAGGTGGTCAAAGTCCCGCCTTGATACCGCCGTCTACACGCACGGCCACGTCGACCACGTGTTCGGAGTGCCACCGTTCGCCGAAGAGGCGAAGGAGAGGGGATGGCAGCCGCCGCGAGTCGTCGGGCATGAGGCGGTGGCGGCGCGCTTTGATCGCTACGTGCTGACCGCCGGGTACAACGCGATAGTCAACAGCCGTCAGTTCGGCATCGACATCGGGTGGCCGACCTCCTATACCTACCCCGATGTGACGTATGACAAGTCGATGGTGCTCACGAGCGGCGACGTCCGCTTTGAGCTGTACCACGCACGGGGTGAGACGGACGACCATACGTGGGTGTGGGTGCCGCAGCGCAAGGTGCTCTGCCCAGGCGACCTCATCATCTGGGCGGTGCCAAATGCCGGCAACCCGCAGAAGGTGCAGCGCTACTGCGCCGAGTGGGCGGAGGCGCTGCGCAAGATGGCGACGCTCAATGCGGAGGTGCTATCGCCCGGGCACGGGATCATCGTAGTCGGCCAGGACAGGGTACGCCAGATCCTGCTCGACACGGCGGAGTTCCTGCAGTCGCTACACGATCAGACGGTGGCGCTGATGAACGAAGGCGCAACGCTCGATGCTATCGTTCACACTGTCAAGCCGCCGGCGCACCTCAAGGACCGCCCCTTCCTACAGCCCGTTTACGACGAGCCGGAGTACATAGTGAGGAACGTCTGGCGGCTGTACGGCGGCTGGTACGACGGAAACCCGTCGCATGTGAAGCCGGCGCCGGAGGCGGAGCAGGCGGCGGAGATAGCCGCCTTCGCGGGTGGAGTATCCGTCCTGATGGAGCGGGCGCGCACCTTGATGGAGCAGGGGAACCTGCGCCTCGGCTGTCACGTCATCGAGTGGGCGGCGGCCGCCGAGCCGGACAACCGAAAGGTGCACGAGCTGCGGGCGGAGATCTACGGGACGAGGGTCTCCGATGAGACGGCGACGATGACGCAGGGCATATTCGGCGCCGCCGCGCGGGAGTCGAGGGCGAAGGCGGGCGGGTGAGGTGGAAGCCGACGAGTCGGGCGAGCCGCGGGCGGTGGTGCTGAGTCGGGAGCGCCTGACAGTGGCCGCCGTGCAGGACCGCTGGCGGATCGACGACGAGTGGTGGCGGGAGGAGCCGGCCTCGCGGCTGTACTTCAACCTGGCACTAGACGGCGGGCGAACAGTCACGGTATTCCGACACATGGTCACTGGCCGATGGGCCAGTCAGGCTTACTAGCATGGCCCCCTACGCTGAGCTCCACGCCCACTCCAACTTCTCCTTCCTCGATGGCGCCTCCCACATCGAGGAACTGGTGCTGCGGGCGCGCGAGCTGGGGTACGAGGCCCTAGCGCTTACGGACCACGACGGCCTCCACGGGGCGATGGAGTTCGCGCAGTGCGCCCGCGCCTGGGGCCTGCGCCCCATCACCGGCGCCGAGGTGACGCTGGCCAGCGGCCACCACCTGACCCTCCTTTGCGAGACCCAGCGGGGCTACGCCAATCTCTGCCGCCTACTCACCCACGCCCACCTGGAGCACGAGCGCGGCAAGCCCTGCATCGAGTCGGAGGTGCTGGCCCGCCATAGCGAGGGGCTCATCGCCCTGTCCGGCTGCCGCCGGGGTGAGGTGCCGTCGCTGGTGGCCGAGGGCCGCTACCACGAGGCGGAGGAGGCGGCCCGCCGCTACCTCACGTGGTTCGGCCCCGGCAACTTCTTCGTCGAGCTCCAGAGCAACCTGGTCTACGGCGACACCCGCCGCAACCGGGCCCTGGCCGACCTAGCGGAGCACCTGGGCGTCGATGTCATCGCCACCGGCAACGTCCACTACCACCTGCGCGAGCGCCACCGCCTCCAGGACGTGCTGGTGGCCATCAAGAACCGCACGACGCTGGACGCATCGCACCGCGTGCGGCGCGAGAACAGCGAGTATTATCTGAAGCCGCCCGAGGAGATGGCGGAGCTGTTTTGCGACTACCCGGAGGCCCTGGCCAGCACCGCCCGCATCGCCGAGCGATGCTCCCCTTCGACAGGCTCAGGGCAGGGCTTCGACCTGACCCGCGATCTGGACTACTGCTTCCCCGATTATCCCGTGCCTGAGGGCGAGACGCCGGACTCCTACCTGCGCCAGCTCTGCTACCGCGAGGCGAAGGACCGCTATCACCACATTACGCCCGCGGTGCGCGACCGGCTGGAGGAAGAGCTCCGCCTAGTCGAGCAGCACAGCCTAGCCGGCTTCTTCCTCATCCACCAAGAGATCCTAGAACTCGCTTACCAGGTGGCGAAGGAGGTGCGAGGGCGGCCCGCCCTGGCGCCGCCGGGCCGGGGCCGAGGCTCGTCCGTCGGCTCGCTCATCTGCTATCTCATCGGTCTGTCGCACATCGACCCCATCGAGAACGGGCTGTTCCTGGGGCGCTTCCTCAACGAGGAGATGGCCTCGGTGCCGGACATCGACCTGGACTTCCCCCGCGACATCCGCGAAAAGCTGATCCTGCGGGTCTACGAGCACTTTGGCCACGAGCACGTGGGGCTGGTGGCCACCTTCCCCACCTACCGCATCCGCAGCGCCGTGCGGGAGGTGGGGAAGGCCCTGGGCCTGCCTCCGGCCGAGCTGGACCGGCTGGCCAAGATCAGCGAGGGCTTCTACGGCTCCGCCAAGGCGATCCGTGAGGAGATGGGCCGCCTCGACCGCTACCGCGACCGGCTGGACGCCCCGCTCTGGGGGCACTTCGCCGACATGGTGGAACAGATCGCCCGCTTCCCCCGCCACATCTCGCAGCACGTGGGGGGCATGGTCATCTCATCCAAGCCGCTGGTGGAGCTGGTGCCGCTGGAGCAGTCGGCCATGGAGGGGCGCGTCCTCATCCAGTGGGACAAGGATTCGGTGGACGACGCCCGCACGATCAAGATCGATTTCCTGGCTCTGGGCATGCTCTCGGCGGTGGACAAGTGCCTCGAGCTCATCGAGGAGCAGCGGGGCAAGCGCGTCGATCTGTCGCGCATCGACTTCCAGGACGAACGCGTCTACGACGCCATCTGTGCCGCCGACACGATGGGCGTCTTTCAGATCGAATCGCGGGCCCAGATGCAGACCTTGCCCCGCGTGCGACCGCGGTCGCTGGAGGACCTGACGGTGGAGGTGGCGATCATCCGGCCGGGGCCCATCGTGGGCGGCGCCGTCAACCCCTACATCCGCCGTCGCATGGGGCGGGAGCCCGTGACCTACGACCATCCGTCACTGGAGCCGGCACTGGCGGAGACCCTGGGGGTCATCCTCTACCAGGAGCAGGTGCTCCAGGTGGCGATGGCCCTGGCGGGCTTCACCGCCGGCCAGGCCGAGAGCCTGCGCCGGGCCATGAGCCGCAAACGCTCGAAGGAGGCCATCGCCGGGCTCGAGGAGCAATTCGTCGAGGGTTCCCTGCGCAACGGCGTGTCGAAAGAGGTGGCGGAGACAGTGTTCCGCAAGATCTCCGGCTTCGCCGAGTTCGGATTCCCCAAGGCCCACGCCGCCGCCTTCGGCCTGCTGGCCTACCAGACGGCCTGGCTGCGGACGTATTACCCCGCCGAGTTCCTCTGCGCCCTGTTCAACGCCCAGCCAATGGGCTTCTACGGTCCGCACGTGCTGGTCAACGACGGCCGGCGCCACGGGGTGGAGGTGCTGCCGCCGGACATCAACGTCAGCGGTGCGAATTGCACCGCGGAACCTGCCATCCAGGATTACCATGTAGGGGCGACCTTCAGGTCGCCCGAAGGCGTGACCGGCCCCTCCCTGGCGGGCGATCTAATGGCCTCAAACAATCTAACTGAACTCTGCGGGGTGAATCCCGCAGCTTCGGCGAAAGCTGCGGATTTCAATCCGCAGGACAGCTATTTTGTTCATGACCCTACACCTGCGACTGGTCTCGCCGTCCGGGTCGGTCTGCGCTATGTGCAGGGCCTGAGCCAGGCCACGGCGCGCGAGGTGGAGGAGGAGCGAGAGCGTGGCGGCGAGTTCCGCTCGCTGTTCGGCTTCCTGGAGCGAACGCGGCTTAAGCGCGAGGCCATCGAGAGCCTCATCGCCTGCGGCGCCTTCGATGGCTTCGGCCTGGAGCGCCGGGAGCTGCTCTGGCAGCTCGGCCTCATCTACCGCTCCGACGGTCGCAACTCCATCGAGCGGCAGCTAGCCCTGCCCCTGCCCATAGAGCAGGACATGGTGAAGTTACAGCCGATGTCCGATTGGGACCGCATGGCGATCGACTACGCCGTCCTCGGCCTCTCGCCGGGCCGTCACCCGCTGGCCCTCCTCCGAGCCCAGCTCCACGAAGGCGTTGTCCCCAGCCGGATGCTGGAATCGCTCGCGGACGGCGCGCCGGTGCAGGTAGCGGGCCTGGTGGTCTGCCGCCAGCGGCCGGGAACGGCCAAGGGATTCGTCTTCCTGGTGCTGGAAGACGAGTTCGGGCTGGTGAACGTGGTGGTGAAGCCGGACCTCTACGAGCGAGAGCGTGCCTTGGTGCGCACCGAGCCCTTCGTCATCGTGCGGGGAGAGCTACAACGCCGCGACGGTACAGTAAACGTGCTGGCGAAATCGGTCAGGCCGCTGCGTGTCGAAAGCGCCGAGGCGCCCCAGGCGCACAACTTCGGCTAGCTGCCGGCCCGGCCCTCGGTCCTGGGGCCTTGACAACGCGCCCGCAGTCTGTTCCTTTAGTCCGTGTAGTCAGGTCGTGGGAGAACCCGCAATGAAAGCGAGGCTGTCGCCGTGAACCCCCAGTGGCCGGGCGAAGGACGCCGCTCTTGGGCCGAGCCCTTCAAGATTAAGGTGGTCGAGCCCCTGAAGATGACCACCCGTGAGGAGCGCGAAGCGTTCATCCGCGAGGCAGGCTACAACACCTTCCTGCTGCGCAGCGAAGACGTCTACATCGATCTCCTCACCGATAGCGGCACCTCGGCCATGAGCGACTACCAGTGGGCAGGAATGATGCTGGGCGACGAGGCCTACGCCGGAAGCAGAAACTTCTACCACCTGGAAGCGGCCGTGCGGGAGCACTACGGCTACCGGCACGTCATCCCCACCCACCAGGGGCGCGGCGCCGAGCACCTCATGTCCAAGATCCTCATCAAGCCCGGCGATTTCGTCCCCGGCAACATGTACTTCACTACGACCCGCCTGCACCAGGAGCTGGCGGGCGGCACCTTCGTCGATGTGATCATCGATGAGGCCCATGATCCCGCCAGCCCCCATCTGTTCAAGGGGAACGTCGACCTCACCAAGCTGGAGGCCCTGGTCCGCGAGGTGGGCGCACCCCGCATCCCCTACGTATCAGTAGCGGCGACGGTGAACATGGCGGGTGGTCAGCCCATCTCCCTGGCCAATCTCCGAGAGGTGCGCGCCTTCTGCGACCAGCACGGGCTGCGCATCATCCTGGATGCCACCCGAGCCGTGGAGAACGCCTACTTCATCCAGCAGCGGGAGCCGGGCCAGGCAGGAAAGCCGGTGAAGGAGATCCTCAGTGAGGTCTGCTCCTACACCGATGGCTCCACGATGTCGGGTAAGAAGGACGCGCTGGTCAACATCGGCGGCTGGTTGGCTATGAACGACGAGCAGCTAGCGGAAGAAGCCAGGAACCTGGTGGTGGTGTACGAGGGGCTGCAAACGTACGGCGGGATGGCCGGCCGCGACATGGAGGCGATGGCTCGCGGCATCGTCGAATCGGTCCAGGACGACCACATCCGCGCTCGAGTGGGACAGGTGGAGTATCTCGGAAAGAAGATCGAAGATGTCGGCGTCCCCATCGTCAAGCCCGTTGGTGGCCATGCGGTCTACCTGGACGCCAGGGCTTTCCTGCCCCACGTGCCTCAGGACGAGTTCCCGGCCCAACGGCTAACCGCGGAGCTTTACTTGGAGAGCGGCGTCCGGAGCATGGAGCGCGGCATCGTGTCCGCCGGCCGCGATCCCGCCACGGGCGACCACCGTCGCCCCAGGCTGGAGCTCGTTCGCCTGGCGCTGCCGCGCCGCGTCTATACTCAGGCCCACATGGACGTCACAGCTGAGACAGTGTGGGCCGTCTACGCCCGCCGGAACGAGATCCGGGGCCTGCGCATGGTCTACGAGTCGAAGTACCTGCGCTTCTTCCAGGCACGGTTCGAGCCATTGTAGCGACGTGCCGACCACCTGAACAGGAGGCCCAAACACAGGCTCAACCGTCAGTGGGTCTCCTACATTTCCCTGAAGTTTCTGAAGATTCCCTGAAGACCGCGAGCCCCCCTTCTGGAACGGGACACACCTTGGTGACGTGAGTCTCAAACACCGCGTCCCTCCATTGTGACCACATACCGATCCGGCATGCGGGAGCGGGTTCTCGGCCCGGAGAGCAGCGACTGGGCGTGGTCCGTCATAGAGGCCTTGGCGGCGTTCAACTTCCTGTTCGCCGGCTGGCTTATCGTCAAGCCGGGCGGTGACGAAGCCCTCGTCTGGTTCGACGACATCGCCTTGGCTCTGGCCCCCTCCTTTGCCGCCGTCATGGCCGCCATTGTCGCGGCGCGGCATTGGGGCACTCGGACCGGGCACGCGTGGGCCTTCATCTCCTTCGGCCTCTTCATGATCGCCGGGGGCGAGGTCGCCTGGGGAATCCAGGAACTGGGCATGGGCGGCGAAGTTCCGTTCCCTTCCGTGGCCGACATTGGCTATCTAGGAGTATACCCGCCCGTACTCCTGGGGCTGTTGCTGATACAGCATTCGCCGGTGAGCGGACTCAAACGCGTAAAGGCCTTTGTGGACACGCTCATCGCGATGACGGCCCTCGTGATAATCAGCTGGCACCTGATCCTGGCTGATCTGATCAGCCAGTCGACCGACAACGCTCTCGCCAAGAGCATCAGCCTTGCATATCCCTTTGCCGACCTCGGTATTGTATTCGCCGCTCTGGTGCTCATCGGCCGCAGCGGGCGCGTCAGTTCTGGTCTGGCCATCGCCTGTCTGGCCGGCGGTTTTGTGGCAATGGCCTCCTCCGATAGCCTCTATACATACCTCACATCGGTCAACAACTACGCCACCGGCAACTACATCGACTTCGGCTGGATTGTGGCATACAGCTTCATTGCCATAGCGGCGCTGGTCGTCCTGACCAGCCGCGCCTCGTTCGAGCGCGGCGCCGAGGCTCCAGAAGAGAGGCCCGTCATCTGGCCGTCGCTGGTTGCCTACGCGCCTCTAGTCCCATTGGCCGCTGTGCACATCGTCGCGTTTACCATTGAGGAAAGCCGCAGTCCTCTGGTCGAGGGTGGCACCCTGGCGGTGTTCGCCCTGGTCCTCGGCAGGCAAATACTGACTCTCTATGAGAACGTGCACCTGAACCGCGAACTGGTGGGGCGGGCTGAGCAGCTATCACAAAAGCTGATGCTGCAGCGGAACCCCGACCTCCGGCACCTGCGCGAGACTGCGGAACCCGAGGACATCGCGCGGGCGGCCGAAGTCCATGTGAGTAGTGATCCGCATCACATCTCCGGGCCCGCGCGGCTCGACAGCAGTCCCTGAGTACGGCCCTAGAGGATTTTGCTCAAGAAGAGCTTGGTGCGCTCGTGGCGCGGGTTGTTGAAGAACTGGGCCGGCGGACTCTCTTCGATGATGACGCCTTCGTCCATCAGCATCACGCGATCGGCCACCTCGCGCGCGAAGCCCATCTCGTGGGTGACCACGATCATGGTCATTCCCTCGCGCGCCAGCGATTTCATGACCTCCAGCACTTCGCCGACCAGCTCCGGGTCCAGAGCTGATGTGGGTTCGTCGAAGAGCATGACCTTGGGCTCCATCGCCAGCGCGCGGGCGATGGCCACCCGCTGCTGCTGACCGCCGGAAAGCTGGGCCGGATAGGCGTTGAGCTTGTCACCCAGGCCCACCTTGGCCAGCATCGCCCGGCCGGCTAGCTGGGCCACGCCCCGTCCCATCTTGCGCACGTGGATAGGCGCATCGATCACGTTGCCCAGGGCGGTGAGATGGGGGAACAGGTTGAACCGTTGGAAGACCATGCCGATGGAGGCGCGCATCCTGGCCACTTCGCGCTCGCTATCCTCCACAAACTTACCCTTCACCTCTCGATAGCCCACGGCCTGGCCGTCCACGTAGATGCGCCCCTGGTTCACCTTCTCCAGGTGGTTGATACAGCGTAGCAGCGTCGACTTGCCGGAGCCGCTGGGCCCGGCGACCACTACCACCTCGCCCTTGGCCACGTCGAAGCTGACGCCGCGCAAGACCTCCAGCCTGCCGAAGCGCTTGTGCACGTCTTCGCAGCGGATCATTGGCATGATGCCGTGCGTGTCCATGGTCGATCAGCGCAGCCGCGTACGGCCGGCCCCAAATGCCTCCGTCATCCGTCCGAACAGGGTCGGCGGCCGGTCTCTCACCCCGGTGGCGAGGCGGGCCTCCAGCTCTGCCTGCAACACGCTGAATACCGTCGTCATTCCAAGATACCAGATGGATGCTACAACGAGCAGCTCCATGAACTTAAAGTTGACCGAGTAGATAGAGCGAGCGGCGTTCGTGAGCTCCACCAGGGCGATGGCGAAACAGAGCGACGAGTTCTTGAGCATGGCGATGAACTCGTTGCCGGTGGGCGGAAGGATGACGCGGAACGCCTGCGGCAGGATGATGCGCCGCATGGCCTTGCCGTAGGTCATCCCCAGCGACTTAGCGGCGTCCATCTGCCCCCCCTCCACCGACTCGATGCCGGCCCGCACGATCTCGGTCATGTAGGCCCCTTCGTTCACCCCCAATGCGAAGATGGCCACTCGAAACGACGTAAGCTGGTTCGTGAGATCTGGGTTGTTGAAGAGTTCCGGCAGTCCGTTGTACCAGAACAGGAGCTGGACCAGGAGAGGCGTGCCGCGGAAGAACCAAACATAGAAGTTGGCCGGAACGCTCAGCAGTGGGTTCTTGGACATTCGCATCAGGGCGGAGACCAGCCCCAAGAAGAGGCCTAGCGCCTGCGCCAATATCGCCACAATGATCGTGGTGCGCGCCCCTTCCAGAATGACCGAGTTGAAGAGAAACCTGCGAACGACCTCTGGGTCAAAGTCGAGGGATGGAAGGGGGATTGGCATGGCAGTCGCCTCCTCCTGAGACCTGTCTCTGCTTCTAGCTCACGACCGCAAGAATAGCAGAAGCCCCCGCGGCCAGCGACTGCCGCCGGGGGCTTCATCTGTGTGCGGTGTTGGGGCCGAGAGTGTTGTCCTATCTTCCTATTCGATGGCACCGCCCTCGAGGCCCCAGTCCTTTAGGATCTGTCCGTACTTGCCGTTTGCTATCAGCGCCTGGAGAGCGCTCTCGACGGCCGCCTTCAACTGTGTGGACTCCTTGCGAACGCCGATGCCGTAGGGTTCCGGCGGGATGGTTAGGCCCACCGCCTCCAGCGCCCCGTTTGACAGACGGGCGTCGTTGGCCGCCACCGGGGAGTCGGCCAGCACGGCGTCGGCCCGGCCAACCTTGAGCTGCTCCACCGCCAGCGGGTTTTGGTCGAAGGTGAGGACGTTGATCTCCGGCTTCCCTGCCGCCTTGAGGTCAGCATTGGCCGCCGTCAACTGGTCCACCTGGATGGTGGCAATTTGTACAGCCGCGGTGAGGCCGGAGAGGTCCTCGAGTCCCTGAATGTTGTTCGGGTTGCCGGCGGGCACGAGAATGTCCGTGCCGGCGATGAAGTACGGAATGAAGTCGATTTCCAGGCTGCGCTCGTCCGTAACCGTCATCGCCGACATGAGGATGTCGAAGCGATTGGCGTTCAGCGCTCCGATGATGCCGTCGAAGCCGGTGTTGACGAACGTGGTGGTAACCCCCATCTCGGCAGCCAGAGCGTCGGCCAGGTCGATGTCCAGGCCCTGGGGGTTCTGCGTCCCTTCCTGGAAGAACTCGATGGGGGCGTAGGCTATGTCCGAGCCCACCTGGAGCACGCTGTCCGCCAGTTCGGGCACTGCCGCCGCTGGGCTGCCCGCAGGGGTGCCAGTGGCCTTGGGCGTCGCTGCGGGAGTGCCCGTAGCCTTGGGCGTTGCCGCAGGAGTACCCGTGGCAGCGCCATGTATGGGACTAGCCGTAGCCGTCCCCTCGTCCTCATTGTCTCCGCAAGCGGCGGAAAGCATCAGCACCGCCGCCACCGCCGCCGCCAGACAGAGCAACCGGAACCATCCTCGCGAACGCATGAATCCCTCCTTATGCCAGCCCGCCAAGAGCCAAGCTGCTCCGATTATAGCCGCGAGAGCGCGGGTGTCAATCCGGCCCGGCTCCCAATCTACTTCTCGTCCCGCTCAGCCAGATAGTGGACATAGCGGCCCAGAGTCCGGGCCGCACGGTCGAGGTCGGGATAGATCGCCACGCCGGCCGCCGCCAGCTCTGCCCGCGCGGCCCGGACCGCCGTTCGGCGCCACTTGTCGGGGGTTTCCGGCTCGCCCATCACCAGCACGGTGGCTTTGCCGCTTGTCTTCCCCAGCTGCTTCAAGCGGCTGATCGTCTCCCAGAAGAGCTTGTCCCCGCCCTCGCCCTCGGTCAGGATGAACTCCACGGCTCTGACATTCGCCAAGATGACATCGTACGCAGGGCTGGCCGCCATCATCTCCACGACATCCAGCGCCTCGAAGCGTCCCCACTGCAATATCGAAGCATCGACAGGGTTTCCAACCCAATCCCAGGTGTGGGGCAACTTTTCGCGAAGCGCCTCGCGTACCTCCTGGGGAATCGGCGCCACCTCCAAGCCTGCCTCTTGGCAGAGGTCTGCCGCCTCGACAGTCTCACCACCTGCGCCGCCCAGCACGGCGACGCTCGGCCCCGCGACCGGGCCGGCGTTGCTGAACGCGACCAGCATGTCCGTAAGTTCATTGAGGCTGCTGACCTCCAGCGCTCCCGCCTGGCGCAGGGCAGCCCGCCACACTGCCTGCTGGCTGGCCAGCGCGGCGGTGTGAGAGACGGCGGCAGCGCGGCCCGCGGCGGTGCGGCCGCCCTTGAGCACCACGACGGGCTTCTCGGCGGCGGCACGGCGCAGGGCCCGGAGGAAGCGGCTTCCGTCGCGCACCCCTTCGATGTAAGCGGCGATGACGTCCGTCTCAGGGTCCTGAGCAAGGTGATCGAGGAAATCTGCTTCGTTGAGGTCGAGCGCGTTTCCGTAGCTGATGACCTTGCTGAACCGCAGGCCACGCGCCGCACCCCGTCCGAGGACGCGATAGGCGTGGCTCCCGCTCTGGGTCAGGAAACCCACATTGCCCGGCGCGAACAGGAAATTGGGATCGAACGTGATCCTTTCCTTGGGGTAGTAGAGTCCCATGCAGTTCGGGCCGATCACTCGGATGCCCGCCTCGCTCGTCCGCCTGCGCAGCTCCCGCTCCAGGACCGTAGCGTCCTCGCGCCCGGTCTCGCTGAAGCGGGCTGTGAAGAAGTGGATGAGCTTGGCCCCCTTGGCCCTGGCCCCTTCCACCACTTCCAGGGCGGCGCCAGCGGGAACAGCCGAGATAATGTAGTCGACGGGCCCCGGTATCTCCTCGAGGCGAGCGTAGGCCTTGAGTCCGAGGAGTTCGCTGAGGTTGGGGTTCACCGGGTACACGGCGCCGGGGAATCCATAATCGACGAGCCCCTTCACGTACTCGTACCCCTGGCTCCGCTCGTTCGCCGAGGCGCCCACGACGGCGATACTCTGAGGACGGAATAGGGCCTCGAGTTTGTCTGGAGACTCCGGGTAAGTTCGACGACTGTGCACGTTCTTCCTCCAAACTTGCGGCCTCTATTCTAGGCGCTGCGGCCCTTGTGATGAAGCTAACTCCAGACACTTGCATCCGCATGCTCGGCTGGCCATAATGCCAGCGCCGGGCTGCGCCCGGGGCCTTGTTTGAAGGGAGGACCGCGACCATGACTAGGCTCGAAGGGAAGGTAGCGATCGTTACCGGCGCTGCGTCAGGGATCGGCAAGCGCACCGCCGAGGTCTTTGTGGAAGAAGGGGCCCGCGTCGTCATCGCCGACGTCAACGCCGACGGAGTCGAGGCGATGGTCACCCAGCTCGGGCGCAGCTACGCCGAGGGCCTGCAGCTTGACGTCCGCGACGAAGAGGCGGTCAAGCGTATGGTGGACCAGGCGTTTTCTCGCTTCGAGCGGCTGGACATCGCCGTCAACAATGCCGGCACCGCCGGCTTCTGCCCTATCACCCAGTACCCGCTGGCAGAATGGGACCGGATCGTCGGCGTCTTGCTCACGGGCACCTTCCTGTGCGTCAAGCACGAAGCGATTCGCCTCATCGCCCAGGGGCAGGGCGGGAGCATCATCAACATGGCCAGCATCAACGCCATCCAGCCTGCGGAAGGCATGAGCGCCTACTGCTCGGCGAAAGCGGGGGTAATGATGCTCACGAAGATGGCCGCGCTGGAGCTCGGCCGGCACCGGATCCGGGTGAACGGCATCGGCCCCGGGCTGATCCACACCCCCCTCAGCCAGCCGCTCACCAGTGTTCCCGGCCTCGAGGACGAGTTCGTCCACGAGACGCCCATCGGCCGCGTCGGCGAGCCTGAGGACGTTGCGCGCCTCGCTGTCTATCTAGCGTCCGACGAGTCGTCGCTGATGACCGGTCAGACCATCTTTATTGACGGTGGGACCACTCTGAAGAAGTACCCCGAGCTCTTCAGCTTCTTTCACCTCTAGCGTGGCTCTGGTAATGGCGCGGCATTTGCGGACGCGGACGGCGACCTGATAGTGTAGCCCCGAGCACGACGCGAGACACGAAACATGAGACACGGGACACGGGCCTTCGCCTAACGTGTCCTCTCGGGCGATGGTTGGATGAAAGCGAACGACAGCCCGGTGCTGGCCATACGAGTGCACCACGACGATAACGTGGCGGTGGTGGCCGCGGACGTTCAGGCGGGCGGCCTGGTGCGGCTCGATGACGGCGCCGAGGTGCCGGCGGTCCAGGCCATTGCCCGCGGCAGCAAGATCGCCCTGCGCCCTATTGCCTGCGGCGAGGCGGTCGTCCGCTACGGCGAGGAGATCGGCAAAGCCACGCAGGACATCGCGGCCGGCGAGCACGTGCACACCCACAACCTGAGGCGCGGCGGATGAGCGAGAAGTTCGTCTTCCAGGGCTGGCGACGGCCCGACGGCCGCCCGGGCATTCGCAACCACTGTTTGGTGCTGGCCACAGTCGCCTGCGCGGCGGGTGTGGTGCGAGAGGTTGCGCGGCGGCTGCCGGAGGTGGTGGCAGTGGAGCACGCCCACGGCTGCGGCCGCGGCGGCCCCGACCTGGCGCTCCAGCTCAAGACCCTGGCCGGCCTGGTGCGGAACCCGAACGTCGGCGCGGCGGTGCTGGTCGGCCTGGGCTGCGAAGTGGTGTCGCCCACCCTGCTGAAAGCGGCCGCGTCGGCGAGCGGGAAGCCGCTGGAGACGGTGGTCATCCAGGAGGCCGGCGGTTCGAGGAAGGCTGCGGACCAGACCGAGGCGCTGGCCCGACGCCTGCTGGCCGAACTGGACAACCTGCCGCGCGAGGAAGGCACGGCCGCCGACTTGGTCGTCGGCCTGAAGTGCGGAGGCTCGGACACGTTCTCCGGCCTCACCGCCAACCCAGCGGTGGGGAAGGCGGCCGACCGGCTGGTGGAACTGGGCGGCACGGCCATCCTCGGCGAGACGACGGAGATGATCGGCGCCCTGGGGCCCCTGCTCAAGCTGGCGGAATCGGAACTGGTGGCGGCAAGGCTCAAAGCGAAGGTCGAACGACAGGAGGAGCGGGCGCAGCAGATACTCGGACCACTCGCCGGCAAGGTCATTGCCCCCGGCAATGTCGAAGGGGGGCTCACGACCATCGCCGAGAAGAGCCTGGGCTGCATCGCCAAGGCCGGTAGTTCACCCATCCGCGAGGTGCTCGACTACGGCGATCGGCCAAGCAGGAACGGCCTGGTGGTGATGGATACGCCCGGCTACGACGTCGAGGCCATGGCTGGCATGGCGGCGGCCGGGGCGCAAGTCATCCTATTTACGACCGGCCGCGGTACCCCGGTCGGATTCCCAGCTGTGCCGGTGATCAAGATCTCCTCCAACTCCGAGCTCTTCGAGGCGATGTCGGACGACATCGACCTCGACGCCGGGACCATCCTGGCTGGCAAAAGCGCCGGCCAGGTCGGCGAAGAGATCATACGCCTTCTCCTGCAGGTCGCACGCGGCGAGAAGGTCAGGGCCGAGGTCAACGGCCAGGCCGTGTTCGCCATCGCCCAGGAAGGCCCGGCCTTTTGACCATCGCGATGTTCATGATTGGTGGGTTCTGGGCCACCAGGTTCGGACACAACCCCCGCCTGAAGGCTGGGGCATGGAAATAAACCCGATGCCCCCGCCTTTAGGCGGGGGTCGAGAATCTAACCACCAACGACGAACCAGTTACGCGACGGCCGGGAGGTAGATGCCATGCCTTACGAAGACCTGACCGTAGAGAAGCGGACGAATGGTGTCGCGCTCCTCACCCTCAACCGGCCCCAGCGGCTAAACGCCCTGCGCTGGCAGACCTGGGACGAGATCGAGGACGCCGTACAGAGCATTGCGCAGGACGAGGAGGTACGGGCGCTGGTCATCACCGGCAGCGGGCGCGGGTTTTGCGCCGGCACCGATCTCACCGCCGCCCGGCCGCTGCCCGACCTGCCGGCAGTGGGCCGCGCCGAGCGGCACCGTGCCCGCTATGACAGCACCGCCAAGGTCATTGCCTGCCCTGTCCCTACCATTGCCGCCGTAAACGGCGCCGCCGCCGGCGCCGGCCTCTCGCTCTGTCTGGCCTGCGACATCCGCATCGCCAGCGAGACCGCCCGTTTCTCCGCCATCTGGTCGCGTCGCGGGCTGCTGGCCGACTTCGGCGCTACCTATCTCCTGCCCCGCATCGTCGGCATGGCAAAGGGCCTGGAGCTCATGTACACCGGCGACATCATCGACGCGGCGGAGGCGCTGCGCATTGGCCTGGTGAGCGAGGTGCTGCCCGCCGACGACCTGATGCCGAGGGCGCTGTCCCTGGCCGAGCGCCTGGCCCAGGGGCCGCCCATCGCCCTGGAGCTGGTCAAGCGGCTGGCCTACCGCCAGTGGCTGGCCGAGCTCGACGGCCACGTGCGACTGGAGGAGTCCTATCAGCGCACCCGAACCATGGACTCCGCGGACGCCCAGGAGGGCGTGCAGGCGTTCCTGGACAAGCGAGAGCCCCACTTCCAGGGCCGCTAGGGCCCACCAAGGCCGCTCGTGGTGAGCCTGTCGAACCATGAGCGGGGCTCGTCCTTCGACAGGCTCAGGACGAGCGGCTGAGCGCCGAACCTTCGCCCGCTAACGAGCCGCCTGTAGGATAGCGCCGGCCGCCGCCCGGCCACTCATCATCGCCCCCGCGATGCCGTGCCCGAAGATGGTATTGGCGCCCACCATCCACAGGCCGGGAAGCTCCGTCCGCAAGGCGACGCGCGCGCCCATGTATTGATCGGCGGTGTGCTCCAACCCGTAGCTCGTGCCGCCGGTGGAGAGGGTGAAGCGCTCTTGAGTCAGTGGCGTTGCGCACTCCTGCCAAACCACCTTACGGATGAAGCCCGGTAGCATCTCCTCCACCACATTCAGCATGCGACGCTCCATTTCATGCTTCGCCGCCTCGTAGTCGGACGTGTGACGGTAGGCGGCCTTGGTCGGAGCGCTGCCCGGCCCTTGCGAGACGCCCCAGGTGGAGAGCTCGGCGGGGACCATGGTCATGACCTGGAGATTGGTGTAGCCACGAGGCGCCAGGTTGGGGCTCACCGGATCCTTCAGCGAAGCGATGGACATGAATACGAGCGGCCTGTCGGGGATGCGACCTTCGTAGCAGAGAGCGTATTGCTCCTCCATGTTGTAAGCGGGGAGAAGGGCCAGGTTCGTCGCCGGGTATCCTAGCTCGGACGGATCTACTTCCATCGCCAGGTAGATGACGAAGAGGGGCAGCGCCATTCGGTAGGTTTGAACCCGCTCCACCAAAGCCCGGCCCAGGTGCTGCTCGCCCACCATCTCCAGGAAAGTGCGTTTCGCGTCGGCGTTGGAGACCACCAGCGGCGCCCTTATCTCCTCACCCTTGGTGGTCTGCACGCCGATCGCCTTGTCGTCCTCGACAATGATGCGCTCGACCCGCTGGCGTAGCCGCACCTCGCCGCCGCCGTCCTCGATGACCTCGATCAGCCCTCCCACCAGCGGGCGAGCTCCCCCGCGGACGAAGTAGGCGCCGCGCATATAGTGGTCGGTCATCATCGCGTGCATGCCCAGCGCGGCCCTGGATGGCGGCGCGCCGTAGTTGCCGCTCTGACCGGCGAGAACGTGACGCAGACGGCTGCTCAGTTCCAGGACATCGAAGACCTCGCCTAGCGTGCACTGACTCCAGTGCTTGTTCAGCAGCGCGGTCGCAGAGGGCTCGCCGGAGGGCGGAGCGCCGGTGAGGCCGCCGCTGATCGAACGCAGGGTGTTAAGGTAGCGGTCGATGGCCCGCGTTTCCTGAGGGAAAGCCTCGTGCAGGCGCTGGCGGTAGCGTTCCCAGCCCGCCGGCGCGCGGAACGTCATGTCGGGCCCGATGTGCGTATCGAACCCGTCCTGGTCCATCGGCACGAACTCCACCCGGTCGGCGATGCCCAGCTGCGCCAGCATGGCGGGGAAGAGGCCGCCGGGCCCGCAGTCGCCGATGTAGTGCAGGCCGACGTCGAAGTCGAACATCCGCTTGCGGCGGAAAGTCTGGGCGTTGCCGCCGGGCGCGAAGTGCTGCTCCAGGACCAGCGGGCGCATGCCTCCCTTGGCCATGAAAGCGGCGGCGGTCAGCCCGCCCATACCAGAGCCGATGATGATGGCGTCGAAGTCCTGGGGCACGCTCCACCTCCTAGCCGTTGTTTCTTGCCGTCAGTCCACTGCTCGCCCGAGCAGCCACTCCATGCTTCCGGCATAGCGCCCCGCCACCGCGTTTGTCAAGCGCCGAATTGGGGCCCAGGAGACGTAGGGGCAGCGGCACCACGCGATGTAGGGGCGACCTGAAGGTCGCCCGCGGGAGGCCTGAAGGCCTCCCCTACATTCCGGAGGCTGGCCCCGCCTCGTAGCTGCAGGGCTTTAGCCCTGCCCTGTGCCGCTTGACAGCGGCCCGCTCCGGTGCTAGTCAACAGACAGCGACCCGACGACACACCAGGAGAGGAGACATGCGCGATAACGCGATCAAGAAGCTCTGGCGCGAAGACCGCCCGGCCCTCGGCGGGTGGCTCACCATCCCCAGCGCCTTCTCAGCCGAGGTGATGGCCCATCAGGGGTTCGATTGGCTGTGCATCGACATGCAGCACGGGCTCATCGACTACCAGACGGCGCTGGCCATGTTGCAGGCGATCTCCACCACCGAGACGACGCCCATCGTCCGGGTGCCCTGGAACGACCCCGGGATCATCATGAAGATGCTGGACGCCGGGGCCTACGGGATCATCGTGCCCCTGGTCAACAGCCGGGCGGACGCAGAGGCGGCGGTGGCTGCCTGTCGCTATCCGCCCCAGGGCACTCGCAGCTTCGGCCCCACTCGCGCCGTGTACTACGCCGGGCTCGATTACTTTGCCCACGCCAACCAGGAGATGTGCTGCATCCCCCAGATCGAGACGGCGGCTGCCGTGGAGAACCTGGACGAAATCCTCAGCGTTCCAGGGGTCGACGCGGTATACATCGGACCGATGGACCTGAGCATCTCGCTTGGCCTGCCGCCGCAGATGGACGGCGAAGCGCCAGAGTACGCCGCCGCGCGCCAGCGCATCCTCGAGGCGTGCCAGCGACACAACGTGGCGGCCGGTATCCATACCAGCGCTTTTGCCGCCCTCAAGCGCGTCGCCGAGGGATTTCGTATGGTGATGGTGGTCTCTGACCTCGGGGCCCTGGGCCGGGCGGTGGCCGAAGACCTGCGGAGCGTGCGTCAGGCCAGGCCCGGCGGCCCCAGCGGCTCCACCCACGAGTAGCGCAACGAAAGGAAGGACCACAATGTCAGACGTGGAACGATTCTCCGCCGCGAGCCTCATCGATTTCGTCGACCAGGCCCTCCAGCGCCTCGATGTCCCGCCCGAGGATGCCCGGATAACAGCCGAGATGTTGGTGGAGGCTGACCTGATGGGCATTGAGTCCCATGGGGTGGCCCACCTGACGGTCCATCCCAGCTATGCGCTGGGGTTCAAGCAGGGCGTGGTTAACCCGCGCCCCAATATCCGCATCCTGCACGAGACCCCTTCTACTGCGCTGGTCGACGGCGACAGCGGGCTGGGGCCTGTCGTCGGCTACCGCGCGATGAATATCGCCATCGAGAAGGCGAAGCAGTGCGGGACGGGCATGGTGGCGGCGACCAGGAGCCGGCACTACGGGGCTGCCGGCTGCTACGCGATGATGGCCATCCCCCACGACATGATCGGGCTCTCCTTGACGAACAGCCCTCCCTTCATGGCCCCCACCTTCGGACGGGGCCGAATGTTGGGCACGAACCCCATCGCTGTGGCGGTGCCGACGGGCAGCGGCCACCCCTTCTTGCTGGACATGGCCACCAGCGTTGCGTCCCACGGCAAGTTCGAGATCGCGAGACGAGAGGGCAAGACAATCCCGCCGACCCTGGGCGCCGATGAAGAGGGCAACCCGACCACCGATATCACCGCCATCATGAGCCGCGGCTGGCTGCTGCCCCTGGGCTCGACGCCGGAGGCCGCCTCCTACAAGGGCTACGACCTGGCGATGGTGGTCGACATTCTGTCCGGCATTCTGTCGGGCGTGGGCCCTAGCCTGCACATCCAGTACATCAAGCACGAGGTGGGCCATTTCTTCGGCGCCATGCGGGTCGATGGCTTCCGCCCGGTCGACGAGTTCAAAGCGATGATGGACGAGATGCTACAAACATTCCGGACCGCACCCACCGTAGGCGGCGCCGAGCGGGTGCTGGTGGCCGGCCAGCGTGAGCTCGAGACGCGCGACGAGCGCCTGGCCCACGGCATACCGCTCCACGCTTTGGTGGTAGGCATGCTGCGCCGCCTGGCGGACGAGGTCGGCCTGCCCGCGCCGGCGCCGTTGGGATAGCGGGCGACAGACCCAATGTAGGCGAGTGTCTAAAGACCCTCGCGCCAAATCACCGTCGGGGTCTGAAGACCCCGACCTACGGGGCAAAACGTAGGGCCGCACAGCCGTCCTTACGGATACCGTCGTAGCTGCAGGGCTTTAGCCCTGCCTGGTGGGGCACTGGGGCGCAGCAAGCGGCACCCCTACGACCGAGCCGATCACAATCCGCGGCGCGCCTCTACTTGGCGTAGAGCACGTCCGCCACGTCCTTCAGGCCCAGCGCCTCCAGTTTGGCGCGACTGGGGCGGCAGGTCTGGCGGTCCCAGTCGCAGGCCTCCAGGTACTCTCGCTCCAGCGTCTCCACGTCCAGGCTGAGGCCGGCGTGCGGTCCGGCCGCCAGCGGCGGCAGGCCCACCATCCGTCCGGGCACCCGCCGCTGCACCGGATTGTCGCCGTGCAGCACGTGGAAGGCCATGCGCAGGTTGGCGATGCGCTCGCCGGTCTCCAGCATCTCGGGCAGAGTCGTGTCCCAGCCGGTGACGGCGTTCAGCCACTCGGGGATGCGATGGTTCGGCCCGACGAAGGCGATGAACATGCAGGTGCCCACGCCGTTCACCACGTGCATGTACTCCGAGGCGCCCTTGTGGTGCGGGGCACGACCGCTGGCCTGCTTGATATCGGACGGAGGACGGGGAACGCCCCACGGGCTGGTCGGCCGGCCGTTGTAGAGGGTGTGGCGGGCCGGCGTCGGGTCCAGCTTGTAGGTGGCGAAGTACTCCGGCTGCAGCTTGGGGTCGTGCATCGGAAGCTCTTCGCCGCCCAGCTCCATGGCGAAAGGCTCCGCCTTGGGGCCGATCTTCTCCGCCGCCTTGCGGATTCCGTCGGCGAAGACCTCGCCCACGCCCTCCCGCTTCACCATGCGGTGGAGGAGCTCGATCATCGCCGGGCCGTTACCCCAGCGCAGCTCCAGGCCGTCGGTGTCCTCCTTAGTGATGAGGCCGTTCTCGTAGCACTCCACGGCGAAGGCGACGGTGGCGCCGGCGCTGATGCTGTCCAGCCCGTAGACGTTGCACAGGTGGTTGGCGTACTGCAGATAGTCGATGTCGCCGGTCAGGGTCGAGGTGCCGAAAGCGCAGGCCGTCTCGTACTCCGCGCGATGGGTGTCCTCTGGGTAGGGGTAGGCCGGGTTGTCGGAGGCCACGCTCTCGGCGCCGCAGGCGATGGGGCAGTGCCAGCAGGCGTAGCGGCGCTTCATCTTGGCGTTGAAGTTGTCGCCCTTGAGGCCCGCGGCCTGCGGGAAGTCGGGCATGCCCGCGCCGCCCCAGTTCTTCACCGGCGAATCGCCGGACATGGCTGAGACAGAGGCGATACCGGTGGTGCCATAGGTCCGGAAGAACGCCGTCATGGGGCCCAGCTCGTTCACCGATGTCCTCACCAGCGCCAGCACGTCCTTGTCCTGCGCGAGGATCTTCCGCGAGGCCAGCACGACCACCGCCTTCAGCTTCTTGGAGCCCATGACCGCCCCCAGGCCGCTGCGCCCGGCCAACCGCCCGTGCTCGTTGCAGATGCCGGCCATGTAGGAGCAGGTCTCGCCCGCCTGCCCGATGCACGCCACGCTGGCCTTCTTGCCGTGCCTCCGTTTCAGCTCCTTCTCCACGGCGATGGCGTCCATCCCCCACAGGTCGCCAGCGTCCCGCAGTTCGGCCTTTTCGTCCTCGATCAGGAGATAGACGGGCTTCTCGGCGATGCCGCTGAACAAGACGCCGTCCCAGCCGCTGTGCTTGAGCACGGGACCGAAGTCGCCGCCGCAGTTGGAGTCGCCCCAACCGCCGGTCTTGGGCGACTTGCCCACCGCCTGGAAGCGGATGCCGAACAGGGGCGTGCCGGTGAGGATGCCCGGTATCAGCCCAAGGATGTTGCCGGGGCCCAGGGGGTCGGCGCCGACGGGGATGCGGTCGAAAAGTAGTCTCGCGCCCAGCCCGTAGCCGCCCAGGTAGCGGCGATACGTCTCATCGGGAAGGGAGTCGGCCTCCACACTGCGGTCGCCCAGGTGGACGTTGAGGATCTTACCCTGGATAGCTCTGTCAGACATCTCACACCCTCCTACAGCATCATATGGTTCGCAGGAGGCGCCAGCAACCCGCCGAGTGGCAGAGGAGCTGCCGCCGCAATCTGCGGCCGCTTCCCTGAGACGGCGCCAAGGGCATATAATTCGTCCAGACGTCATCCGGCGATGGCCATGGGTTCCCCTGCAGTGGGAGGTAGGAGAGAGGGCTATGAAGCTCAGCGTGCCGCAGCTCCTCTGGTACGAGAACAGCCCGCTGGAGATGGAGTTCCCTGACTCCTGGGACGTGCACTACCTGCCCCCGGCGGGCCACGATCGCCCCAAGCTCACACCCCAGCAGATCGAGCAGGCCTTCGCCAAGCCGATCGGCACTCCGCGCATCCGTGAATTGGCCCGGGGCAAGAAAGAAGTGGTCATCATCTTCGACGACATCGCCCGTCCCACGCGCACGTACGAGATCCTGCCTTACGTCCTGCGCGAGCTGGAGCAGGCAGGCATCAGTGACGACCAGATACGCCTGATTGCGGCCACGGGCGCCCACGGCGCCCACGACAACCATGCCCTGCGCAAGAAGCTGGGCCAGGAAACGCTCGAGCGCTTCCCCGTCTACCAGCACAACCCCTGGGAGAACTGCGTGCCGCTAGGTACCACCAGCCACGGCACGCCCCTGGCCGTGAACCGCGAGGTCATGAACTGCGACCTGAAGATCGGCATCGGCTGCGTCCTCACCCACCCGCAGGTTGGCTTCGGCGGCGGTAGCAAGATCATCCTCCCCGGGGTTGCCCACATCGACAGCATCGAGCACTTCCACGGCAAGGTCATGGAAAGCGCCCCGCAAACCACAGGCCCCGGAAACTACGACCAGAATGTCATGCGCTTCGACGCTGAGGAGGCGGCCAAGCTCGCCGGCCTCGATATGACCATCGATGCCCTGATGAACATGCGGGGCGAGATGACGGCGCTATTCATGGGGAACCCCGTGCTGGAGCACCAGGAAGCGGTGAAGCTGGCCAAGGAGGTCTACGCCACCGAGGGCATCGCCGGCGCGGATATAGCGGTGACCAACGCCTTCCTCAAGCCCAACGAAGCGGCCATCGCTATCATGATAGCCATTCGCTCCATCAAGCTGCCGGGCGGCACCGTGGTCATGAACATCAACGCGCCGGACGGCCAGATCGTCCACTATCTCCTGCGCAGCTTCGGCAAGACCTACGGCGGCAGGCGCTACATCCAGCGCAAGGTGCCCACTACGGGGTTCAAGGTCATCGTGCTCAACCCGCTGAAGGACTTGACCTGCGTGGACATGTTCGGTGATGCCCAGTCCGTGGTCTGGGCCAAGAACTGGGGCGAGGTGCTGAACGAGCTGAGAACCGACCACCCCGATGGCGCCAGGGTAGCCGTCTATCCCGATGGCACCATGCAGTACCTGGCAGGCACCAAGCCGGCCTAGCCGGCGAGCCTGGGCGGGGCGCCAAGAAGTGATCGACGCGGCGGAAGGGAGGAGGAGATGACCCTCGAGGTGAAGGCTTCCCGCGAGCTCCAAGCCGAGGTGCTGGCCCGAAACCTCTGCACTCTGTGCGGCGCCTGCGTGGGCATGTGCCCCTACTGGGTCGCCCACAAGGGAAGGATCGTGTCCCTGGACGAGTGCAATCTGACCCAGGGACGCTGCTACGTCTTCTGTCCTCGCACCTCGCTGGACCTCGACCTGCTCAGCCAAGCCATGTTCGGCGTCTCCTATGCGGCCGATGAGCTGGGCACGGTGCGGCAGATAATCATGGCCCGCGCCGCCAACGACGGCATTCGGTCCAAGGCCCAATACGGAGGCGCCGTCACCGCCCTCGCCGCGTTCGCCCTGGAGCAGGGGCTGATCGACTCGGCGGTGCTTACCGCCAGCGACGAGAACATGCTCCCCAGCGGCGCCCTGGCGGCCAGCGCGGCCCAGGTCCGCGACCGAGCCGGATCGAACTACGTGGCGGCCCCGACGCTGGCGGCCCTCAACCGCGAGTCGGGACGGACGGACGTTCAGCGCATCGGTGTGGTGGCGACGCCCTGCCAAGCGCTGGCGCTGGCCAAGATGAGGGCCTCGCCACTGGAGAACCGCAACAACATCGACAAGCTGCGGCTGGTCATCGGCTTGTTCTGCACCTGGGCCCTTCGCTACGCCGACTTTGCCCGCTTTCTGTCGGAGAAGACGCCCCTCGGCCAGATAGTCAAGGTCGATATCCCTCCTCCGCCGGCCAACGTCTTCCAGGTCTTCACCGACTCCCGCCGCATCGACATCCCCTTGGACGAGGTGCGCCCGTTCATCAGGCCCGGCTGCGACGTCTGCCTGGACATGACGGCCGAATTCGCCGACATCTCGGTGGGCGCCGCTGAGGGGTTCGCCGGCTGGAACACGCTCATCGTGAGGAGCGACACCGGCCAGGAGTTGGTGGAGGCGGCCCTGGCCAAGGGGGTCATCGAAACGAGGCCCTTGTCGGAGCAGAGCCTGGCCCACCTGAAAGAGGCCTCGCTCAACAAGAAAAAGAGGGGTTTGAAGAAGGTCGTCGAGGCCACCGGCAGCGACCAAGACCTGCTCTACCTCAGGCTGAGCAGCGAGACGGTGACCAGACTCCTATCGTAGCGCTTGGGGTGGCCTGAAGGTGGAAGGGGGATTACCAAGATGACGAGCATAACAGCATATGAGCCCGGCGCCAGCCAGCTACTGATGGGCAACGAGGCCATCGCGCGGGGGGCGCTGGAAGCGGGCCTGGGCTTCGCCAGCGCCTATCCCGGCAACCCGTCTTCGGAGATCATCGGCAGCCTGGCCGAAGTGGCCAGGGAGATGGACATCTACGTCGAATGGTCGGTCAACGAGAAGGTGGCGCTGGAGGCCGCCGCCGCAGCCTCCTTCGCCGGGGTGCGGGCCATCGTGGCCATGAAGCAGAACGGCCTCAACGTTGCCTCCGATTTCCTGATGAACCTCAACCTGACGGGAACGAACGCCGGCCTGGTTCTGGTGCTCTGCGACGACCCCGCCGGCCTGTCCAGCACGAACGAGCAGGACTCGCGGTCGATCGCCAAGTGGGCCGAGCTGCCTCTCCTAGAGCCCGCGACTTTCCAGGAAGCCAAGGACATGGCCAGGTGGGCCTTCGAGCTATCGGAGCAGATCAAGAATGTGTGCCTGATCAGGAGCGTAACGCGTGTCTCGCATGCTCGTGGGGACGTGCGCCTGGCGGAACTGAAGTCGCCCAACAGGACGGCAAGGTTCGCGCCCACGATGCTCGCCCAGTACACCCCCTTCCTGGTTACCCTGAAGCACAACATGCTCCATCAAAAGGTGAAGCAGGCAAGAGAGATCTTCGAGACATCGCCCTTCAACTGGTACACCGGCCCCGAGAAGCCGGAGCTGCTGATGGTCACCTGCGGCAGCGGCTGGTACTACTCCCTGGAGGCGGTGAAGGCCCTCGGCGTCGAGGACACCGTGGGAATCCTGAAGCTGGGCACGACCTGGCCCTTGCCCGAGAGGCTGGTGCAAGAGCACCTGGCCCGAACGGACAAGGTGCTGGTGGTGGAAGAGGTCGACGCCTTCCTAGAGGGCAACCTCAAGGAGCTGGTGGGGGAAACGTTCTCCAGCCTGGGCCCGCTGACCTTCTACGGCAAGCGCAGCGGCCACCTGCCCACCATCGGCGAGCTAGACCCCGACCGAGTGATGGCGGCGATAAGCACAATCCTGGGCCGGCAACGCGTCGCGGTCGATCCGGACTACGCGAAAAAGGCGCAAGAGCTGACCGGGAGCTTGGTGCAGGCCAGGATGGTCGGCTTCTGCGCGGGTTGCCCCCATCGGGCGACCCTATGGTCGGTGAAAAACGCCCTGAAGCTGGACGGGCGCGACGGTTTTGTCTGCGGTGACATCGGGTGCTACACCATGGGTCTGGGGCCCACAGGATTCTTCCAGATCAAGACAGTGCAGGCCATGGGATCGGGCGCCGGCGTGGCCTGCGGCTTTGGCAACCTGGGCAAGCTGGGCTTCAGCCAGCCCGTGCTGGCGGTCTGCGGCGACTCCACCTTCTTCCACGCCGCCATCCCGGCCCTGATCAACGGCGTCTATAATCAGGCCAACTTCACCCTCATCATCCTCGACAACAGCGCCACCGCCATGACCGGTTTCCAGCCTCATGCGGGAACGGGAGCGAGCGCCGTCGGCGAGCCGGCGCCTCACGTGGACATCGAAGGGCTGTGTCGCTCGCTGGGCGTACGAGTGGAGCTGACGGACCCCTTCGACCTGCCTGACACCACCCAAAAGCTCCTGGACCTGATGCAGTACGACGGCGGCGTGCGAGTGCTGATCTCCAGAAGGAAGTGCGCTCTGGTCAGGGCCAAGGCCGAGAAGGCGGCCTACAAGGTCTGGGTGGACGGTGAGAAGTGCCGCGGCGAAAGCTGCGGCTGCGCCCGCCTGTGTACGCGGGTCTTCCAGTGCCCCGGCCTGGTCTGGGATAGCGAGCGCCAGAAGGCCCGGATCGACGAGGTCATCTGCAGCGGCTGCGGGGTCTGCGCCGACATCTGTCCCGCCTCGGCCATCATCAGGGAGGCAGCCTGACCATGAACGAGAAGGACCCCCTCAACGTCATCGTCACCGGCGTCGGTGGTCAGGGCAACGTGCTGATCTCACAACTCATGGGCAAGGCCCTGGTGCGGGCGGGCTATCGCGTGACCATCGGCGAAACCTACGGCGCCTCCCAGCGGGGAGGAGCAGTGATGAGCCACCTCCGGGTCTCGCGCCAGGCCCAGTACGGTCCCCTCATCCCGTACGGTCAGGCCGACGTGATCCTGGGCCTGGAGCCGGTCGAGACGCTGCGAGTGCTGGCGCAATACGGCAATCCCAGCGTCACGGTCATCACCAACTCGCGCCCTGTGTACCCGCTGGCGGTGGCCATCGGCGCTGCCCGCTATCCCACCGTTGAGCAGATAACAACGGCTCTGGAAGAGCTGTCCAACAGGGCGTGGTTGATCAACGCTACGGACATCGCCGTCGAACTGGGGGCGCCGATCCTCGCCAATATCGTCATGGTGGGGGCGCTCGTAGGCGCCGACGTACTGCCCCTAGCAGCGCAAGAATTGGAGCTGGAGTTTCAGGAGAGCCTTTCGGCTGACAGGCTGGAGGCCAATCTCAAGGCCTTCCGGAGGGGCTTGGCCGAGGCGAAAACCCGCTGACGAGCGCGTTCCCCCATCAGGCGGCGCAAGGACAGGGCCGTCGACATGCGCCTGCCCAACCGTCGAAATGTAGGGGAGGCCTTTAGGCCTCCCGCGGGCGCTCTGATGGCCGTCACTGCATACCACGTCCCATTCCCCGCCTTCGGCCTCCACGCCGTGAGCCTCTATCCTCACCCTTGCCTGCCTCAGCTTGACACAACCTTACGGCCGTCTAGAATGCGGTTGGACGGATAAGGAGGCTGGCATGAAGACTAAGCATCTCGGGCGCTTGTCGCGCCGGACCTGGGGCTTGGGCATCTTGTTGTTGGTCTGCCTGCTGCTGGTCGCCGTGGCGGCAGCCTGTGGAGGAGGCGACGAGGGGGAACCCACCGGCTCACCTGCCGCCACCGGCACGGCCGCTGCCACCGGCTCACCTGCCGCCACCGGCACGGCCGCCGCCACCGGCACGGCCGCCGCCACCGGCACGGCCGCCGCCACCGGCTCGCCCGGGGCGCAGGTATGCGGCCCGGCCGCGCGCCAGGCTACGACCACGTCGGGGCCCACGCCCGGAATAAGCGACACGGAGATCCTGCTGGGGGCGGAAGCGATCCTCAGTGGCTCGAACGGCGCTGTATACGCGACGCTCCCGGGGTCCACCAAGGCCTACTTCGACTACATCAACGACACTCAGGGCGGCGTCTGCGGCCGCAAGATAGTCTACAAGGTGGAGGATAACCAGGACGACCCGGCCAAGGCCCTGGAGGCGGCGCGCAGGCTGGTGGAACAAGACAAGGTCTTCGCCATGGTCGGCTCCCTGGGGGACGGGCCCCATCCCGGCTCTTGGGAGTGGCTGAACGAGAACGGCGTGCCGGACCTGCTGGTGTCCGCCGGCGGCGCCCGCTTCGGCGGCGACCCGTGCGGGCATCCCTGGGAAGTGCAGATGATCCCCAGCTACACCATCGACGCGACATTCTTAGGCCAGTACATCTCGGAATACCACCCGGGCGCGACGGTGGCCGTCCTCTGGGAAAACGACACCATCGGCCAGGACGGGTTCGCCGGCCTGAAACAGACGCTCGACCCCAGCAGCAACCCGATAGTCGCCGACCAGAGCTACGAATACACGGCCGTTTCGATCAGCTCCCAGGTGGCCAACCTGAGGAAGTCCAACGCCGATGTCTTCGTCATCCATGGCAATCTTGGTTTCACCGCGCAGGCCATAAAGGCCGCGGACCGGACGGGCTGGCGCCCCCAGTTCGTTGGGCCCTACATCAACAACGATGACTTGATATTCCAGTTCGTATCTCCTCAGATTGTCAAGGGCATGGTCACGACCAACGCCAACAAGCTAGCGGTCGCGCATGACACCGACCCGGCCGTCGCCAAGCACTTTGAGATCATGCAGAAATACGGCGGGCCCGCGCCCAGCAACTTCACGATCTACGCCCAGATCCTCGCCGAAGTGGCGGTGGAGGCACTCAGCCGAAGCTGTGATAACCTAACCCGAGAGGGCATAATGGAGACGATCGAGTCCATCAAGGACTTCCACAGCGATCTGGCGCTGGACGGCGTCAACTTCTCGTTCTCGCCCACCGACCACGTTGCCTACCAGAGCAGCATCTTCATGAGGGCCACTGTCGACGAGAAAGGGAAGGGCCGCTGGGAGTTCTTCGGGCCGGTGCGCCAATTTGAGGGGATACAATAGCAAGAAGCAGCGTCCTACGAAAGAGGCCGGTCCGTTGGACCGGCCTCTTTCGCGCCTGGGTCCAATCGCACGAGGATGGACGACCCAGTTGGGGACGAACCCCCTCGCGTCCACTTGACACGCACTGCCTAACAGCCAAGAATGCCGTTGGGAAAGGAGAGCTACCATGAGAACACGCCGTACCCGATCGCCCCAGGCGAGGGGGTTCGCAATCCTTCTCTTGGCATGCGCTATGCTGGCCGCCGTGGCCGTGGCCTGCGGCGGAAACAACGAGGAGGAAGCCACCGGCACCGCCACGGCGGTCGCCACCAGCACAGCCGCCACCGGCACGAGCGTAGCCACCGGTACGGCCGTTGCCACCGGCTCGCCCGTAGCCACTGGCACGCCGTCAACGCAGGTGTGCGGTCCGGCCGCGCGTCAGGCCACGCTTTCGCCCGAGCAATCGCCCGGGATCACCGACACGGAGATCCTCCTGGGAGGAGAGGTCATCCTGAGCGGCACCAACGGCGCCGTATACGCCACCCTCCCGAAGGCGACCAAGGCCTACTTCGACTACATCAACGACACCCAGGGCGGCGTCTGCGGTCGCAAGATTGTCTACAAGTACGAGGACAACATGGACGATGGGGCCAGAGGGCTGGAGGTGACACGCAGGCTGGTGGAGCAGGACCACGTCTTCGCCATGCTCGGCGCCCTGAGCGAGATAGCGCACCCTGCGACGTGGGAGTTCCTGAACGAAAGGGGGGTGCCCGACCTCCTGGCTTCCGCCGGCGGCGCCCGCTTCGGCGCCGACCCATGTGGACACCCCTGGACGATCCAGATGATCCCAAGCTACAGGATCGATGGGACCTTCCTGGGCCAGTACATCTCGGAGAACTTCCCGGGCAAGACCGTCGCCGTGCTCTGGGAAAACGACACCATCGGCCAGGACGGGTTCGCCGGCCTAAAGGAGACGCTGGACCCCAGCATCAAGATTGTGGCCGAGCAGAGCTACGAATACTCGGCCGTTTCGATCGCTTCCCAGATGGCGATCCTCGCGAGGTCCAACGCCGACATACTCATCCTTCACTCCAATCTCGGGTTCATCGCGCAGGCGCTCCAGACCGCGGGCCGGCTCGACTGGCACCCCAAGGTATTTGGGCCCTACATCACGTCGGATGACCTGATATTCCAGTTCGTATCTCCCAAGCTTATCCAGGGCATGCTCGTGCGTAGCGCCGCCAAGATGGCGTCCTGGAAGGATACCGACGCAGCGGTTGCCCAGCACTTCGATATCATGAGCAAGTACGGTGGGCCTGCCCCCAGCAACTTCACCATCTATTCTCAAATCTTGGGAGAGCTGGCGGTCGAAATATTCAGCCGGAGCTGCGATAACCTGACCCGCGAGGGCGTCATGGAGGCGGTGGAGTCCATCAAGGACTGGCACAGCGAACTGGCGCTGGACGGCGTTGACATCTCCTTCTCGCCCACCGACCACGTCGCCTTCCAGAGCGGCCGTTTCCTGGAGGCGAAGGTGGACGCGAACGGGAAGGGCTACTGGGAGTACTTCGGGCCGACAACCCACTTCCAGGGCATCCAGTAGCAGCAGGCGCCGCGCACTGCAAGAGGCCGGCTCGTTGGGGGCCGGCCTCTTCGCTCTGAGAGGTCCGTTCTTGACGCTCGGTCTGCCAAGCTGTAGAACTTGGCGAGAAGCTTCGTTTCTGCTCAGACGCACAGTTGGAAGGACGGTCAGGAGGTCAGGCATGAAAGCGATGGTCTTCGAGGGCCACGGCGGCGTAGAGGTCCTCCAGTACAAAGACGTGGCCGAGCCCAAGGTCGGGCCGAATGACGTCCTGATCAGGGTGAGAGCTTCCGGCTGCAACTACAACGATATCTGGGCTCGCCGCGGTCTGCCGGGAGTGAAGCTCGCCTTGCCCCACATCTCCGGCAGCGACGCCGCCGGCGAGGTGGCAGAAGTGGGCAGCGAGGTGGCGGACTTCAAAGCGGGCGATGAGGTGATGGTCTACCCCGGCCTAAGCTGCCGCACCTGTGAGTTCTGCGCCAGCGGCCGCGATACCTTCTGCCGGCAGTACAAGATCTGGGGATTCCAGACCGGCCCCCTCGACGGCGGCCACGGGGAGTTCGTCAAGCTGCCCGCGTTCAACGTAATCGCCAAGCCGAAGGCGCTTGGCTGGGAAGACGCGGCCTCCCTGCCGCTGGTCCTGCTCACAGCCTGGCGCATGCTGGTAGGCCGAGCGCGAGTCCAGGCGGGCGAATATGTCCTGATTTGGGGCGCCGCCGGCGGTCTGGGCACAATGGCCCTGCAGATCTGCCGCGCCCTCGGAGCACGGGCCATCGCGATCGCCGGCAGCGACGAGAAGCTGGAGCTCTGTCGCCGGCTGGGAGCGGAGCACCTGATAAACCGCAAGACCCAGGACGTCGCCGAGGAGGTCCGCAAGATCACCAACCGGCGCGGGGTGGATGTCGTGTTCGAGCACGTCGGCAACGCCACCTGGCCGCAGAGCGTGGCCAGCCTGAGATGGGGCGGCACGCTGGTCATTTGCGGCGCCACCAGCGGTTTCGAGGCGGTAACAGACCTGCGCTTCCTGTGGAACAAGCAGATGAACTTACTGGGCTCGCACATGGGGAACAAGACTGACCTGCTGGAGGGGATGCGCTGGGTGGAGAGCGGTCACATTAAGCCGGTGGTCACCCAGACTTACCCCCTCCGCGAAGCGGGCCGCGCCCAGACCCTGATGGAAAACAGCGAGGTCATGGGCAAGTTCGTCCTCGTGCCGGACTAGCGGCCGCCCCTCAACCCGCGCCGGAGCCGTCGCTGCGACCGCCGCCCTCGCGATACCAGCGCAGTTCACGCTCGCTCAGACGGGTAGGCGCAGGCCCGCCCAATAGCGGTGTCACCCGCGAATTCACGCCATGGAGCTTGGCCTGCAGCATGATCCAGCCTGCGCGCAGCCGGTTCATGGGCACCATGTTCACAGGTCTGATCTTCATTATCGTGGCGAGACCGGCGGTGATGCCACGGACATCGTTGTGGGCGTCCACCTCGACGATACGACGGTCGGGGTAGCGGCGCCGCAGATCCTCCCCCCGATCGTTGATGGCGCAGTTGCCCACCAGCAGAATGTCGCCGGGCAAGTCCTCCAGGTCGGCGTCCGCAAACCCCTTGCCGAAGACGATGCTGAACGCGCCCACGCCCTTCCGCTCGCTGGACAAGATCTCCAGCGAACACTCAGTGTTCCCCCGGCAACCCTCGATGCAGGCCCGCTCGCGGCCCTGCACGATGCGCACGCTGGCAGGGAAGCGGCGCAGCATGGCGTACGGATAGCGGGCCTTGAAGCGAGCGAGGTCGCCGATGACCTCGATGTGGTCGAGGCGGCCCTCGCCCAGTCCCCACTCCGCCACAAGCCGCAGGTGCTCCGCCTCCTCGACGGCGTAGCCCAGCACCTTGCAGCCCACGGCGTCCACTGCGACGGTGTCACGGCCGCCGATGAGGATGTTCAGTCTTACGCTGCTTTCCTTCAGCAAGGCCGGCGCCGGCATGTGGCCGTTGAAGATGGCCGTGATACCTTCGATGATGCAGAAATCAGGCCGCACCATCCGATAGAGGCGGGCCAGGCGGACGTGGAGCGTTTCATGGTTGTGAAAGTGCATGCGGTCGGCATCGATGGGGAAGGCCTGCTGGCCTTTGACGCCCAGCGTCACCGTCGTCATGAAGTGAGTCTTAAGCTTGGGGACGCTGAGGTAGAAGTTGCCTGGACGGCGCGACGGGTCGATGAAGGTTTCGAACAGGCGGCGTGAGATGCGGATGGGTGTCTCCTCGCCCTCGAGCGTGTAGGGCGCTGTGGGCCCTTCGTCCAGGTAGATGAGCTCGGCGCCGTGGCGCTTGGCGATGTCGGCGTACCCGGCGACCGCGAAGACCAAGCGGGTGGCCACGCACTGGCTGGAGTTCTCCATCAGCGCCAGACGGGTGTAGCCGTGGTCCCTCAGGTAGCCCAGCAACGCATCGAGCATAGCCGGGTCGGTGTACATGCCGGGGAAGAACTGCACACCGTTAGGCTTGAGGTGAACCTTGCTGCCGGACGGGATGACATTAGCCATGCCGCCGTAGGGCGCGAAAACCGCGTCTAAGGCGGCGGGCAGGCCCCCGGCCGTATCAGCGATGGTGACGATCGGTCTGTCTGCGGACGTATTCACGACTCCCTCCTCGCCCTCAGGAGCGAACGGGAACGCCCCGCTCCGCAAGGTACTGCTTAACATCGCGGATCCGGCAAGTGCCGAAGTGGAAGATGCCCGCTGCCAGGACGGCGTCGGCCTTGCCCTCCACGACGGCTTCGTACATGTGCTGCGGGTTGCCGGCGCCGCCGGAGGCGATCACCGGGACCGAGACCGCTTCAGCGATGGCTCGGGTAAGACCGATGTCGTAGCCCTCCTGGGTGCCGTCGGCGTCCATGCCCGTCACCAGCAGCTCACCGGCTCCCAAGGCCACCGCCTTCTTGGCCCACTCCACCGCATCGAGCCCCGTGGCGTGCCCGCCGCCGCGACCCGCGTAGATGTAGACTTCCCACCGACCGGGAGCCACCCGTTTGCCGTCGATGGCCACCATCAGGCGCTGGCTGCCGAACTGCTCGGCCCCTCGAGCGACCAGCTCCGGGTCCTCGACGGCCGCGGTATTGAGGCTCACCTTCGCGGCGCCCGACTCCAGCGTCAGGCGCATGTCCTCCGTGCTGCGGATGCCCCCGCCCACCGTAAGCGGAATGGAGATCGCTCGCGCGACGCGCTCCACTACGTCGACCACCGTCTGACGCCGGTCCGGCGAGGCCGTTATGTCGAGGAAGGCCAGCTCATCGGCGCCTTCCGCCTGGTAGAGGGCTGCCAGCTCCACCGGGTCGCCGGCGTCGCGCAGGTTCAGGAAGCGCACGCCCTTGACCACCCGGCCGCCAGCGATGTCCAGGCAAGGGATGATCCGCCGGAAAGGCCCAGCTTCTGTGCTCATATCGGCTCTACCTCCTCGAGGAACCTGCCCGAGAAACAAGACGCCCAGCGGCCTCGCCAAGGGCATTGTAGGTGGGGCTCGCCAGAACTGCAAACAAGGACGCAGGTCAAGATCGCGCGTCCGTCGCGGGCCTATAATGAGAGCAGCCAAGAAGGAGGGACGAATGGCCGACGTCGAGATAAAGGTTCGAGACAACGGCCCCAACCGGGTGGCGGGCCCCATCAGGCTTGTCGACGCGACCGGCGCTGAGTTCACGCTGGCGGGCGAGGTCATCTTTCTCTGCCGCTGCGGCCACTCTGAGAACAAGCCCTTTTGCGACGGAACGCACCAAAAGGTCGAGTTCAAGTCGGAGCCCAGGGCGCAGGCGCAGGACGACGGCTAGCGATTCTGGCCCAACTCGGCCGCGGCCAGCAGGAAGATGCCGGTCCCGAAGCGCTCCACGCCAACAGGGATGCTGTTGTAGTGGGCAGCGTCGCCGGGGAGCGTCCCACCACTGACGCCGGTGAAATCGCCGGCCGGCGAGACGTAGCCCTGCACCACCTCCCAGGCCCGAGCGGCTACCGGCCGCAGGTCCGGCGATAGAACGCCGCAGCGGATGCCCTTGGCTATCGCCAGGGCGAAAGCCGCCGCGGCGGACGACTCCAGGTAGCTGGAGGCGTCGTCCAGCACCGTGTGCCACAGGCCGCCGCCGTCCTGCAGGGGGACCAAGGCGGAGACCTGCCGCTGGACGAGCGAGATGGCCCGCCGGCGGAGGGCATCGCTCTCCGGGCGCGTCTCGCAGATAGCAGCCAATGTCATCGCCATCCAGCCGTTGCCCCGCGCCCACAGGCAGGCGGAGCGCCGGCCTGCCCCTTCGTCCCAGGCGTGGAAGAAGAGGCCGGAACCGTCCCGCAGCTTGTCCGCGTGGGCCTCTAGCTGGAGGACAGCCTCCTGCCGGAACTGATCGTCCCCCGTCGCCTCCGCCAGGCTGAGCCAGCCCGGAACCACGAAGTACACGCTGTCCACGAAAGCCTGGGGCGCCAGCGGATGCATGTAGAAGGCGCCGTCGGCGGCGCGAGGCGCCCGCCGGCCCACATCCTCCGCCAGGGAGACGGCGGCGTTGAGGTAGCGCTGATCGTTCAGGCGCCGGTACAGCATCACCAGCGGTGACACGAGGCCGAACCACATGATGACCGGCGACGACCGGCCGAAGGTTATCCTGGTCTCGGGCGTGAAGCCGGCGGGCGTCTTGATGGGCCTCGATACCGCCTCCACTCGGCGGCGCCCGTCCAGGGCCTCGAGGCGTAGGTCGAGCACGCGCCTTGCCAGATCGAGGTAGTCGCCGCGGCCGGAGGCATCGGTTGCCGCCATGAGCCCCTCGGCCAGGGCGAAGTCGCCCCACTCGGGCCAGTTCACCAGGTCCTCCGCCTGGGAGAGACAGCGGTCGGCTACCCTGAGGAAGGTTTCGTTCATGGCCGTTGGAATTATCGGCGGCGCCCGACGGGCTGTCAAACGGGCCGTCCATGGCGTAGGGGCGCTCCACGCCGCAGCCGACATTCGAGAATGGCGCCGACTTGTGATCAGCGCTACAATCGGTGAAGGATAGGATCGCAGCAGGAGCTGAACCATGACGCTTTCCCAACGCGAGACCCAGCCAGCCGAGCCGGCCAGCCCGGACCCCAGCCAAGACCGGGTGGACCGCCTGCGCGAGCGGTTCCTGCGTGGGCAGCGCCAGATCTGCATCGAGCGGGCGCGCTACCTCACAGAATCGTACCGGCAGAACGAGGACCAGCCCGCCGTCCTGCGCCAGGCGCGGGCGCTGGAGCACATCCTGCGCCACCTGACCGTCCGCATCGATCCCGACGAGCTCATCATCGGCAGCATCACCGGCAAGCCGCTGGGCGCCGGCGTCTACCCCGAAGGCGTCCCCGGCCGTATCCTGGCAGACCTGCCTAACATCGCCCAGCGCGACTGCAACCCCTTCACCATCGCTCCGGACGACCAGCGAGAGTTGATGGACATCCTGCCCTACTGGCAGGACAAGACCACGGAGGCCGCTGCCCGAAGGCACTGGTCGCCCACAGTCGCGGCGAACTCCCAGAAGATCGCGCCCTTCATCCTCACTGAGGTCGGCGGCATCGGCCACATGCTGATCAACCACGAGCGCGTGCTGGAGCGAGGGCTGCTGGCCATCGCCGAAGAGGCGCGGAGCAAGCGGCAGGAGACAGACGACGCGCAGCGCCGTGCATTTTACGAGGCCGCGGAGGTTGCCGCCCGGGCAGTGATCAACTGGGCCAACCGCCACGCCGACGAGGCCGAACGGCTAGCCAACGCCGGGGCGGCCAACCGCGAAGAGTTACTGGCCATCGCCGAGACCTGCCGCCGCGTGCCCGCCCACCCGGCGCGCACGTTCCACGAGGCGCTCCAGGCCATCATCTTCGTGCACTATGCCATCCAGATCGAACAGTTCGATTCCGCCATTTCCTTGGGGCGGATCGATCAGTTCCTCTCCCCCTGGTATCGGGCCGACATGGAGGCCGGTCGGCTCTCGCCGGAAGGCGCCGTCGAGCTGCTGGCCTGCTTCTACCTCAAGCTCAGCCAGTCGATCCCTCTGTTCGACAGCGTCGTCACGTTGGCCTTCTCTGGCCTGACGAACTTCGCCAACACCGTCATCGGCGGCATGGACGCCCAGGGCGCCGATGTGACCAACGAACTCTCCTACCTGATGCTGGAGGCGATGAAGCGGGTGCGCTCGCCGCAGCCCAACTTCGGCGTGCGCCTGCACCGGGGATCGCCGCGCGCCTTCCGCGATGCGGTGATGCAGGCGGCGGCTGAAGGCATCGGCAACCTGCAGCTGTTCAACGACGAGGCGATCATCGCTGCCCTGCACAATCGCGGCGTCGCGCTGGAGGACGCCCGCGACTACGGCATCATCGGCTGCGTGGAGCCGGCGGCGCCCAACAAGAGCTTCACCTCCTCCGACGCGGCGCTGTTCAACCTGCCGCTGTGCCTGGAGCTGGCGCTCAACAACGGGCGAGGCCGGATACTGAACGAACAATTGGGATCGGCCACCGGCGACCCCCGCAGCTTCACAACCATCGAGGACGTGATAGAGGCCTACCGGGCCCAGGTGGAGCACCTGGTCGGCCAAATGGTCGAGGGTCTGGAAGGGCTGGCCCGCGCCCACGCCGAGCGGAGGCCGGTGCCGCTGGCCTCGTCCCTGACCGACGACTGCTTGGAGCGCGGCCTCGACCTCACCGCCGGCGGAGCGCGCTACAACTTCACCGGCGTCCAGGGCGTGGGGGCCGCCACTGTGGGCGACAGCCTGGCCGCCATCGACCGGCTGGTGTTCCGCGAGAAGCGCCTCACCATGCCCGAACTGGTGGACGCCCTCGATTCGGACTTCGCGGGGCAGGAGCCGCTGCGACAGATGCTCCTGAACAAAGCCCCCAAGTACGGCAACGACGACGATGAGGCGGACGGGTTCGCCCGACTGGCGGCGCAGGTCTACTGCCGGGCGGTGGAGAAGCACCCCACCTTCCGCGGCGGCTGGTACTCGCCGGGACTGTACAGCGTGACGACGCACATCGCTTTCGGTTTGATGGTAGGCGCCACTCCCGACAGCCGTCGCGCCCGCCAGCCGCTTTCGCAGGGCATCAGCCCGGCCAACGGGCGCGACGGGCGCGGGCCCACCGCCGCCCTCAAGTCGGCTGCCAAACTGGACCACACGCTGGTCTCCAACGGGCTGGCGCTCAACCAGATGCTAAGCCTGGGCGCGGCGGCGCGCGAGCAGGCCCCCGACGTGCTCGGCGGCCTGGTGGGCGCCTACTTCGACTTGGGCGGCCAGCACCTACAGTGGAACATCGTCGACCGGGCCACGCTCATCGCCGCCCAGCAGGACCCCGAGGCTTATCGCGGGCTCATCGTCCGCGTATCCGGCTACAGCGCCCTGTTCGCCGACCTCAACCGCTTCGTCCAGGACGAGCTCATCGCCCGCACGGAACATACCGTCTGACAAGCCGTGCTGTCCGATCGCGGCAAGGATCACCGAAGGACCATCTGCTGATGCGGGCAGCTAAAGCTACCCGCCTACCTCTCCCTCAGACAAACCGGCGAGTGGTGCTCAGAACACATCCCGATGTAGGTCGAGGTCTTCAGACCCCGACGCGATACACACCTTCTACGCGGAAGGCGCGTACCGTGCGGGGCAACTGGGGCTAGCCCTGCGGCGCTTCGCCGGTTCCTTCAGCCTCTGGGATGCTCCAGTTAGCGCGCGCCCGCTGCCCGAGCAAGCGGACGGCCACGTGCAGGAACGGTCGTAGGATGGGGACCGCCAGCGGCAGGTGCGAGAACAGCCGCGAGGGGAAGTCGATGTCGCCGTGCTGCTCGGCCAAGCGGCGCAGCCGCTGAGAGCGAAAGACGGAGATCAACCCGTCCAGCTCGTTGTCGTCCAGCGCCAGGAAGATGCGCCTCAGGTCCCACCCCCGCGCGAGTTCGCGGCTCATTTCCCGCGCCCAGGCCTTCTGGTAGCGGGCCAGAGAAGCGGCCGAGAGGTCATCCTCGGCAAGGGCTCGCACGGCCGCTTGGGCGCAGTGTTTGGCTCCCACCAGGCCGGTGTAGATGCCGCCGCCGGAGGTGGGCTTCACCTGGCCGGCGGCATCTCCCACCAGCATCGCGTTCTCACAGTAGATGCGGTGCGGGCGCCTAAGGGGGATGACGCCTCCGTACAGCCGGCCGAACTGGGCGCCGGCGAACAGACGCGGGAACGACTCCAAAAGGCTGTCCAGATAGCGGATGGGGCGCCTCCCATCGCTGGTGGCGATGCCGATGCGGGCTCGCCCTTCTCCCAGCGGGATCACCCAACCGAAGAAGCCGGGCGCAATGCTATTTCCCACGAAGATCTCCAGGAAGTCCCGCCGCTCGGTCTCCAGCTTCGCCTCCGCCAGCAAGCCAACGATGCGCTCTTCATGGCGGGCCTTCAGGCCCAGCCAGCGAGCGACGCGTGACTGGGCGCCGTCGGCGCCGATGAGCAACCTCGTGCGCAGAGTGTGCGGGCCGCCTCGCCAGCTCAGGTGCAGCGTCAGCGTGCCGGGCTGCCGCTCGATAGCCAGCAGGCGAGCGCCGGTCCGTAGCTCCGCCCCCGCCTGCTGGGCGGCCGTCGCCAGCAACTCATCCAGGCGCTGGCGGTGAATAGCCACGGCGCGCAGACGGTCGCCGCCCAGGGGCAGACGCGTGCCCAGGGGCGAGTTCACGAAGCCGCCGCGCACTTCGTTGATGACCAGGCCGTCCGTGACGCCGGCCAGTTCCAACGTTCGCGGCGTCACCAGTCCCGCACAGTGGAGGGGTTCGCCGACGGCCATGTGCTCCTCGATTAGGAGGGTGCGGAAGCCACGGGCCGCGATGTCGCGGGCGGTGGCCGAGCCGGCGGGCCCGGCGCCGACGACCACGGCGTCGTAGTCGGTGCTCACGCTGTCCCTTCTGCGCCTAGCTCGCAGGCTCGAGCCCGATGTCGCACAACGGCCATTCTCCCTGCATTGTAGACGCTCTTGCCGGCCGGCGAAAATGATCGACCCGGCAGCGGCTGAACCCTCGGGGCTTCTCATTATCCAGTGGGAGCCCGGTGCAGGTCTAGAGGCAGAGATTGACGCCCTTTCCGGCCCACGGCTACAATCCTTGCGATAGGTTGGCGAAGGAGAAGTGCCATGAGACGACTCGGGACGCTGGTTGGTTTCGCTGCGACATTCGCGCTCGTCTTGGCGGCAGCCGTCGCCTGTGGCGGCGTCGGCGAGGAGGAGACACCCTCGCCGACGCCGGCCGCGACAACGCCGACGCCCGCCGCCACCACGGGCGCGCCCTCCATCGAGGATCTTTCCCGCGCCGTCGTCCAGATCGTCGCTCTGCGCGAGACTGACACCGGCTACGAGGAGCTGTGGGGCGGATCCGGAACCATCATCGACAAGACCGGACTCATTCTGACCAACTACCACGTCGTGGAGGAGGAGAGCGAGACGGACAGCGGCGAGATCCTGCGCTGGGACGAGCTCGGCGTCGCCCTCACTGTGGACAACGCCGAGCCGCCCGAACCGTCCTATTTCGCGCGAGTGCTCGCCCAGGACCCACTCCTCGACCTGGCGGTTATCCAGCCCTACGCCGACAACTCGGGCAACCCCATCGACCCCAATGAGCTCAACCTACCCACTATCCCCCTCGGCAACGCCACTGAGCTGGTTGTGGGGCAGGAGTTAAACATCCTGGGCTATCCCGCCATCGGCGGCGAGACGATCACGCTGAGCGCCGGCCGTGTGAGCGGCTTCCTGTCCCAGGAGGGGGTGACCGAGCGCCGGGCCTGGATCAAGACCGACGCCACGGCCGCTCCCGGCAACAGCGGCGGCGCCGCCCTCGACGACAGCGGTCACCTGGTGGGCGTGCCTACTCGCGCGACGATCGACGTCGGCGGCTCCATCAACCGACTGCGGCCGGTGTACCTGGCCGAGGACGTGCTCTCCCGCGCCCGCGCCGGCGAGGTGGTCGCCCGTGGTCAGCGCACGCACGCTCCCGAGGCGACGCCCCAGGCCGGTCAGGTGTTCGTCGCCAATGTCATCTTCGCCCGCGACGTCACAGAGGACGGTGAGCTGGTGGACATCGTCAAGGAGTTCCCCGCGGGCATCACCAAACTCGTCTTCTCCTTCGATTACGCCGGCATGGAGAAGGGCTACGGGTGGGTGGATGAGTGGTATGTGGACGGCGTGCTGGACGATAGGCTGAGCGGGCCGCGGCCGCCCTGGGACTTGGAGGAGAACGGCAGCGCCTGGGCCACCTTGGACTTTGAAGACCCCCTGCCCTCAGGGGAGTACCGGCTGGAGCTGTCCGTGGAGGGAGAGCTAGTGGCCACGGCCACGACCTACGTCGGCCGGTCCGCGGTTGGGCCTTCTATCGGGCCCGTCACCTTCGCCGAAGATGCCAGCGACGACGACCAGCCCATCGGGCCCACCAGCAGCTTCGCCGCCGGCACCCAGAACCTCTTCGCCTTTTTCGACTACGACGGCGTTGCCTCGGTGGGCGAGTATCGCTGGGCCTGGATCTGGACGGACCAGTCGACCGGCCAGGAGCGGGCCTACGAGTCCGACCGCTATCCCTGGGAAGGCGGCGACAGCGGCAACTGGTGGGTGGCCTACCAGAGCGACGAATCTCTGCCCGGCGGCAACTATCAATTCGAGCTGTACATGGACGACGAACTGGTGCAGACAGGGAGCTTCACCATCCAGGGCCCGGCCGGCGAGCCGCCCTGGCCCGAACAGTAGGAGCGGTAGGGGCGCGCCCCTGCGCGCGTCCTGGGGCGAGGCAAAGCGCCGCCTTACAGGTTATCGATCGCCACCGGCTCTACCGGCTCGGCGAGCTCGAAGCCGAAGATGCGCGAGTAGAAGTACAATTCGGCATCGAGCGAGCGGCTGATGTTCTCAGCCCGGCGAAACCCGTGCTGCTCGCCTTCAAAGGCGAGATACGCGACGGGCACTCCCTTCGCCCGCAAGGCGGCGACCATCCGCTCCGCCTGGTCGGGCGGGACGACCTCGTCCTCCAGGCCCTGGAAGAAGATCGCCGGGCGGGACAGGCTATCAGTGAAGTTGACCGGCGAGCGCTCTCGGTAGAGGTCTGCGCGTTCGGGATAAGGGCCGATCAGCCGGTCCAGATAGCGCGACTCGAACTTATGGGTGTCCTTCGCCAGGCCCTCAGCATCGCTGACACCGAAATGGCTGGCGCCGGCGCGGAACACGTCTCGAAACGTGAGCGCGCAGAGCGTGGTATAGCCGCCGGCGCTGCCTCCAGCAATCGCGAGCCGCCTGCCGTCAACGTCGCCTCGCTCCACCAGATAGCGGGCGCCGTTCACGCAGTCGTCTACGTCGACGATGCCCCATTGGCCCTCCAGCCGCTTTCGATACGCCCGGCCGTAGCCGGTGCTCCCGCCGTAGTTGACGTCCAGAACGGCGATACCGCGGCTGGTCCAGTACTGGATGCCGAGGTTGAGAGTACTGGACACGGCAGATGTCGGGCCCCCGTGGCTCTTCACTAGAAGGGTCGGACGCTCTTTGGCAGGAGCGGCGTAATCACCGTTGCGGGGCGGGTAGAACAGAGCGTGCGCAGTGAGCCCGTTCTCCGTCGGGAACTCGATAGGTTCCGGGGTCGACAGGTATCGGGCGTCAACCACGGCCTCGCTGGACGAGCGCAGCACCTCCACCCGCGACGCGTCGAGGTCCATTTGCACGACCGACATCTCCTCCGTCGGCGAGCCGCCGAGGAACACGACACGCCCGGCGGCTGCTCGCAGGCCCGCGATCTCGGTGTACGGAGTCTGGATCACCTCCAGCTTGCGGCTCCCCTTCTTGAGACTCGCCAGCTGCCAGACACCCTTCCGCCCCACAGCACAAACGATGCGGCCCGCAGACTCGAACGCGTAGGTGGACATACCGAAGACCCACTGAGGCCTCCCGAACTCGGCTTCCATCGCCACCAGCGGCTCGACCCGTCCGTCGCGCCAATGATACAGATTCCACCACCCGCTCCGGTCGGAGACGAAATGCAGGACGCCGTCCGGCGACCACTCCGGCTGAAAAATCGATTCCCCGAGTCCACCGGCAACCAGGCGAGCCGCAGAGACGGACCCACTATCCTCGAGCTCGCCGAGCCAGAGCTCGGTCCCGTCCCACGGCATGTTGGGATGGTTCCAGGTGAGCCACGCCAGGCGCGACCCATCGGGGCTCAGACGCGGCGAGGAATAGAAATCGTTTCCGCCCACCAGGACATCGCCTTCGTCAAGACCGGCGGCGTCGACGCTGACCATCGTGTTCACGGCCTGATGGCCGGACTCACGGTGGTCCTCCCTTACGCAGACCAGCCGCCCTCGCCGGCGGTCGACGACGGCGTCGGCGTAGCGCAGCTCTACCTCGGGAGTGATCGGCTTTGGCTGCTCGCCCCGGTCCTGGCGGTACAGGCGCTGATCGGCGAAGTTCGAGAAGTACACGGTGCCGTCGGCGACAGCAAATGCGCCGCCGCCGTACTCGTGCACCCTCGTCCGGGCGTTGAAGGGCGCCGGCGTCACGTCCGCTGTACGGCCATCCGGCGTGCGTCGCACTACGACGCAGCGGCCCTCCTCCGCCGGGCGCAGCTCGATCCAGTACACGTCATCTCCATCGACCTCGATCTGGGTAAGACCGATGATCCCAGAAGCGATGAGCTGCGACGTTATGGGCGACTTCCAGGAACCGTAGGGAGCTACTAGAGGCAAGACCATGGCACCCTCACTTGCCGCAGAACGTCCGGACTAATCCCCTGGCAGACGTTCGCCGGCCGCTCGTCCGGCGTACAACTCCACGTCCTCCATCGGGTAATGGGTCACATTCTTTGTGACCAGCACAAGGTCGTTGAGGCCAGCCGTAGCGGCGATCAGGCAGTCGGCGAAGTCCAAAGTCGCACCGCGGGGCCGGAACTCACGCAGGTAGCGAGCAGCCTTCCTGGCCACGATCTTATCCACGGAGAGATCCTGGAGTCCATCGAGGAAGCCGACCGTAGCCCGTTCTTCCCCTTTTCGCATGCCCGCCTCTACCTCCAGAACCGACACGACCGAGCAGCAGAGACGCCCCCTTTCGGCGAGTTCCCGCAGCAGCGCCAACACCTCGGGATTGCCCCGCAGCCGCCAGATGATGATATCAGAGTCCAGGAGATAGCCGTTCACGCAGCCGCCTTCCCCAGGACACTCTCATGTCGCGCAGATAGCGATTGATGTCTTCTTGGGTCGCCAGGTCGGGATGGTTCTCGTCGGACCAAATCTTCTCTTGTCGCAGGGCCTCTTGCTGCTTCAGCCGCGCCACCGCGTCCGCTGTTGCCGCGACGATGAGCTGGCTCCGCTTACGCGCGGGCACCAATCGCTTGAGATCATCGGCCAGCTGGCGGGGCACGCGGATGTTCAGCCGTTCCACACCTTCGTCACGGACGGTCAACCTCTTCATTTCGGCAGCGCCTCCATTGAGCACCCATATTATACAGATAATATCGATGGCCATCAAGACGCTCTCTTGCCATACTGCTGGAACAGGCTATGATTGCCTGGTAGAGCAATGCGCGCCAATCCCCACCGCACCGTCGCCGTCCTTACCCTGGGCTGCAAGCTGAACCAGGCCGAATCGCAGGCTCTGGCCCGCGAGTTGCTGGCTCACGGCTGCCGCGTCGTGCAGCGGCCCGAGCCCGCCGACGCCTACGTCATCAACAGTTGCTCGGTCACCCACGTCGCCGACCGCAAGTCGCGGCACCTGGTGCGCCTGGCCCGCCGCCTCTCGCCCGACGCCATCGTCGTGCTGGCCGGCTGCTACGCCGCAAGCGGCGGCCCCGACCTAGCCGAACGCACCGGCGCCGACCTGGTACTTCGCAACGGCGAGAAGGCATCGCTGGCGCCCGAGATCCTGAGCCGCCTGGCCAACGCGAGCGACGGGTCCGCGCCCGCGCCCGCCGACGACGGCCTGCGCACCCGCGCCTTCGTCAAGATCCAGGAGGGCTGCAACGACGTCTGCTCCTTCTGCATCGTCCCTCGCACCCGCGGGCGCGAGCGCAGCGTACCCATCGAACTGGTGGGGAGCGAGGTGCTGGCCCGCCAGGCGGAAGGCGTACAGGAGGTTGTGCTCACCGGCACCCAGCTCGGCAACCACGGGCGCGACCTGGGCGCCGCGGGTGGCCCGGCGCCGCTGCTCGCCGCCCTCCTAACCCGCACCGCCGTCCCTCGAGTCCGGCTGTCATCGCTTCAGGCGCAGGACATCCGCATGGACCTGCTACGCCTGTGGGACGACCCTCGCCTCTGCCGCCACTTTCACCTCCCGCTTCAGAGCGGCAGCGACCGCGTGCTAACGACCATGCGCCGACGCTACACCGCGCGTCAATTCCTGGAGGCGGCGTCGCTCATCCGCGACCGCGTGCCCGACGTGGCTATCACCACCGACGTCATGGTTGGCTTCCCCGGCGAGACGGAGGCCGACTTCCAGGAAACATATCGCCTGTGCCAGGAGATTGGCTTCGCCGCCATCCACATCTTCCCCTACTCGCGCCGGCCGGGGACGGCTGCCGCGCTGATGCGCGAGCAGACACCGCCGGCCACAAGACGAGAACGCCTGGAGCAGATGCTGGCGCTGGCCCGCGCCTCGGCCGAGGCGTTCCGCGCCCGCTTCGAGGGCCGGACCATGGCGGTGCTCTGGGAGGAAGCCCGCCGGCGGGGCGCCCGCAGCGTCTGGCAGGGGTTGACCGGCAACTATTTACGCGTCTACACTGATGCCGGAAAACCCTTCGAGCCTGCCGGCGCGCAGGACTTGACCAACCGCATATTGCCGACGCGCCTGACCGGGGCCGCCGCCGACGGCCTGTTGGGCGTGCTGGGCTGAGGGGAGGGAGTGTGGACGCCTTCAATCGGGCGGCCGTTGTGGGGCTGGCGTTCGCCGGGGTCATCCTCATGGCCCTCGTCATCCTGCTGACCTGGGGCGCCGACAGCGAGACCATCGACCGGTTGGGCGATATGGTCAGCTACCTGAATGACCACACCGATAGCGCCTCCAAGCTCATCCTCACCCTGGGTGCCGCCTCCCTCATCGTCCTCAGCCTCATGGTCATCGTGGCCGAGCTTATGCCCGCCGCGCCAACGGCGGAGGTGCGCCTGGAGAGCGTCACCGGGGCCACCGCCATCCTGCCCATGGAGGCCATCACCCAACGCCTCGAACAGGAACTGCGCTCGCTTCCCCCGGTGCAAGAAGCGCAGGCGATGGTGGCGGCTCGCGATAGGGGGTTGGCCGTGGCCCTCAACCTGACCCTGGCCCCCGACGCCAACGTAACGTCGGCCACCGAGGAAGCCTGCCGCCTGGCCCAGGAGACCATCGAGCAAAAGATAGGCGTGGCGCTGGTGGGCCTACCTACCGTCCAAATCCGGTTCGGCCCGGTCGCGACGACGCCGCCACCGGCCGCCGCCCCCGAGGAGGAAACTTAGCTCCGCCGTGGAAAACGAACCCTCGCCTGCCGAGCTCAAGGGTATCCTGGAGAGCATCCTCTTCGTGGCCGACGAGCCTCTGGAGATGGGAGCCATCGCCCGCTCGCTGGGGGTCGCCCTCTCCGAGGTGGAGGATGCGCTGACAGCCCTGAGCGTGGACTGCCGCCAGCGGGGCGTCCGTCTCCAACAGACGGACAGCGCCGTCCAGATGGTCACCGCACCCGAGACCGCGCCCTATGTGGAGCGCTTCCTGGGCCTGGACGAAGACCATCGCCTATCACACGCCGCCCTGGAGACGCTGGCCATCATCGCCTACAAGCAGCCCATCACCCGGCCGGCCATCGAGGCCATCCGCGGGGTCAACTGCGAGCGCGCCGTGGCCTCCCTCAATGCGCGCGGGCTGATCATGGAGGTGGGCCGGGCTCACGCTCAGGGCCGACCCTACCTCTTCGGCACCACCTTCCGCTTCCTGGAGTACTTCGGTCTGGAAAAGCCGGAGGATCTCCCTGCCCTGAGTTCGGAGGGCCAAGCCGCCCCGGACGACTAGCATGACCGTCGGCCTGTGCCGGGTCTGGCTGCGCCTGCCGGAAAACCAGTCCCTCAAGGGCAAGCGCCAGGTCCTCAAGTCCCTCATCGCCCGCATCCACAACCGCTTCAACGTCTCCGCGGCGGAGATCGGCGACCACGACCGCTGGCAGATGGCCTCGCTGGGGATAAGCTGCGTGACCACTAGCGCCGACCACGCTCATCAAGTGCTATCGAAGGTGGTGGCCTTCATCCACACCGAGCGCGCCGACGCGGAGATCGTGGACTACCAGATCGAGATCATCCACGCCCTTGGCGAGGACCTATAGGGATCGCTCCCGAACAACCCCCTACGAGCGCGGAGCCAGAGTTCGCTGGAAGAAGGCGTGCACCCGCTCCACGTACTCACGGCTGTGGTCCAGGCGGGCCGTGGCGTGGCCGCTGCCGGGCGCCAGCCACAGCTCCTTGGGCTCACCCGCTGCCTCGAACAGGCGCTGAGCATTGTCCGACGGCAGGTAGTCGTCCCTTTCGCCGTGGATAAGAAACAGCGGTCGCGGCGCCAGGCGGCCGACCGCATCCACCGCCCGCACGGCCGCCCAGTCACCGCCCGATAGCCTCTCGCCGACGCGGACACAGGCCCAGCCCGGGCCCATCAGCACGGGCCAGCGCAGGACCTCCCGCATCTTGTGCCGGATGGTGTCCTCCAGGTCAGCGTAGGCGGAGTCGGCGACCACGGCGGCGATGGTCGGACAGTCGGGCGCCGCCCTGAGGACGGCCACTGCGCCCATGGAGATGCCCAGCGCGCCCAGGGTCGATTCGTCTAGCCGCGACCGCAGGTAGTCTACCGCCCCCAGCACGTCTTCGACCTCACGATAGCCCACGGTGGTGAAGCGACCCTCGCTGCGGCCGCAGCCGCGAAAGTCGACGAGCAGGACGTGGTAGCCTCGACGGTTCAGCTCGCACGCCAACGGGAAAGGCTCGGCCAGGCTGCGATAGTAGCCGTGGCAGAGAAGGAGCGCCGGCGAATCGCGCCGCCCGCCCAGGTAGAGGCCGTGCAGGCGGAGGCCATCGCGGCTCGGGAAGTAGACCTCTTCAGGGGAGACGTCCGACGGGACGGCCTCTGTGAGGAGCAGGCGGGGCGGCTTCACCCACAGGTAGCCCGCGACCGCCACCATGCTCGCCAGGCAAGCGCCGGTCGCCGTGAGGAGCTTGACGAGCCGGCCCAAGGACACGCCACAGCTCCGCCGACGGCGGACGAGCCCAGCCATCCGCTAGGAACCTCGACTGACCTCCAGGGTCACGACCTGGTCGGGGCCGATCTCGCTGCCGGGTGCGGGTTGTTGCCGAATAACCTGCCCGCTGGGCAGGTCGCTGCGCACCTGAACCAGCAAGTAGTTCAGGCTCAGGCTACGCAGGGTAGCCGTGGCCTCGGCCGACGTTTGGCCTCGCAGGTCGGGCAACGTTCCGGCTGGCACCACGACCGGCGCGGACGGCGTCCCGCCGGCGGCAGCCGTCGCGGCCGGGACGGTAGGTTCCGGCGTCGTCCTGACGACGGCGCCTTGCTGCGTCGGCGTCAGGGCCGCCCCCGCGGCGACACCCGTCTCCGGGCTCATCGTCTCGGGACCGAAGAGAGATTGGCTGCTGCCGCCGCCCTCGCCCCCACCCATGGCGTACAGTCCCACCACCACCAGCAACAGCACCGCTACCACACCGGCAGCCAGCAAGCCGCTGCCCGGCCAAGTGCGCGGGGTCATGACCTTGGGCATGGGCTCGAGGAGAGGGACGTCCAGGTAGCCGACGGGGAACAGAGGAAGGAGATCGACCGGCTCCAGGCCCAGGTAGCGGGCGTAGGTGCGGAGGAAGCCGCGGGCATAGACGGGGGCCGGTAGAAGCCCGAAGTTCTCGTTCTCCAGGGCTTCCAGATAGCGGCGGGAAATGCGGGTAGTCCGCTCCGCCTCTTCCAGGGTCACCCCCCGGGCCAGCCGCGCGCGTTGCAGCGTCTCGCCCAGGGGCGTCATCATCGACTCAGGACACACGCGTGACTATAAACGCGAAAGTGGGTCGAGGTCAACCCCCGTGCGCGGCGTGCGGGACACGGGACACGAGACATGGGACACGCCGCTCATCCTTCGACAGGCTCAGGATGAGCGGTGGAGGTGGGAGGGACGAGGTAACTGGTTCGTGGTTGGTGGGTGGGTTCTCGACCCCCGCCTGAAGGCGGGGGCATCGGATTCGTCCCCATGCCCCAGCCTTTAGGCTGGGGGCATCTCTGAATCTGGAGACCCAAGACCCACGAAACATGAACCGATCACGGGACGAGCCGCCTCACCGCCAGACGCACGCTCTGGCCGGCCAGCTTGTGCTCCTCCACGTAGGCCCCCTCCGGCGGCGGGCCCTCCGCCAGTTCCCGCGACAGCGTCTCCTGACGGACGTAGCCCTCGAACTGCCGCAACACCCGCGCGATGTTGGCGTCGCCCTGGTAGTGGGTAGTGATGTAGTCGGCGATGTCGAAGCCGGCGTTCTTACGCATCGTCTGCAGGCGATGCACGATCTCGCGGGCCAGGCCCTCGTCGGCCAGCTCGGGCGTGATCGCGGTATCGAGTGCGACGGTGTAGCCGCCCTCCTCAGCAGCCACCGGGTAGGTCTGGAAGTATATCTCAGGGATCAGTTCCGGGCCAGGACCTCCGGCTCCCACCGGCGCCACGTGGACACGTCTGACGTTGAGTTCCTCCGCAATCTGGGCAGCCAGGCGGGCGACGGCCTGGGCCTCCGCTAGGCCCCGAACTCCGACCAGGACCTTCGCCAGCGGCTGGCGCACCTTGACCCCCGCCTTGGCGCGGGCGTTGCGGCCCAGGCTGGCCACCTTCATCACCAGACGGGTGTCGGCCATGAGGGTCTCGTCCACCAGCGAGAGGTCGGCCGCTGGCCACTCGGCGAGGTGGACGCTCTCCGGCTCGTTCGGGAACGCCGAGCGCACCAGGTTCTGGTACATCTCCTCCGCCACGAACGGCGCAAAGGGCGCCAGCAGCTTGGCCACCGTCACCAGGCAGGTGTACAGCGTCTGGTAGGCAGCCAGCTTGTCGGCGTCGTTCTCGCTCTTCCAGAAACGACGGCGGCTACGGCGCACGTACCAGTTCGACAGGTCGTCCACGAAGGCCTGGATCGCTCGGCCGGTCTCGGTGGGATTGTAGTCCTCCATGTAGCGGGTCGCCTTGTCCACCAAGGCGTTCAGCTCCGAGAGCACCCAGCGGTCGAGGTCAGACCGTTCACCCACCGCGAGTCCGCCTGGAGTCGATGGGTCGAAGCGGTCGATGAGAGCGTAGGTGACGAAGAAGGAGTAGGTGTTCCAGAGGGTGAGCAGGAACTTGCGTAGGGCCTCGCCCACCAGTTCGGTCGAGAAGCGACGGGCCGTGCCCGGCGGGCTGGCGGTGAACAGATACCAGCGCAGGGCATCGACGCCGTGGGCGTTGATCACCGACCAGGGCTCGACCACGTTGCCGCGCGACTTGCTCATCTTGTCGCCCTTGCCGTCCAGGATCAACTCCAGGCAGATGACGTTGCGAAAGCAGACGCTATCGAAGAGCAGTACGGCGAGGGCGTGCAGGGTGTAGAACCAGCCGCGCGTCTGGTCGACGGCTTCGGAGATGAAGTCGGCGGGGAAGCCCTTGCGGAACGTCTCCGCGTTCTCGAACGGGTAATGCCACTGGGCGTAGGGCATGGATCCCGAATCGAACCAGACGTCCAGCACCTCCGGCACGCGGCGCATACTGCCGCCGCAGGCGCAGGCCAGAACGATATCGTCCACGTACGGGCGATGAAGGTCGGCCAGCGCCTCCGCCTTGGCCTTGTCCTGAGCCGCCTCCCGCAGCTCGGCCAGCGAGCCGATGCAGCGGGTCTCGCCGCATTCCTCGCAGCGCCAGATGGGGATCGGGATGCCCCAGAAGCGCTCGCGCGACGCTGCCCAGTCGATGTTGTTCTCCAGCCAGTTCCCGAACCGCCCATCGCGAATGTGGGCCGGGTGCCAATTGATCTCCTGGTTCAGGGCCACCAGGCGGTCCTTGACGGCCGTGGTGCGGATGTACCAGGTGGGCTTGGCGTAGTAGAGCAAGGGCGTGTCGCAGCGCCAGCAGAAGGGATAGGTGTGGCGGATGGTCTCCCGTCGCAGGAGGAGGCCGCGCGCCTTCAGGTCATCCAGGATCGGGCCGTCAGCGTCCTTGACGAACAGGCCGTCGAAGGGGGCGCCGCGCGCCAGCATGTTGCCGCGCAGGTCCACCGGCTGCACGAAGAGTAGACCTTCCGCCTTGCCGGCGTCGAAGTCCTCGGCGCCGAAGGCGGGCGCCATATGCACAATGCCCGTCCCCTCGCTGAGCGAGACGAAATCGGTGGCGATGACGGCGTAGGCCTTGTCCACTGTCTGGCCCCGCGCCACGGGCGTCAGCCGGCCCTCCTGGTTGAACCAGAGGGCATCGACTCCCCACGCCCGCGCGTCGAACAGTGGCTCGTAATGCAGCCCGGCCAGCTCGCGGCCCGGCAGGCGCCCGATCACGCCGGTCTCATCGTCCAGCGCGGCGCCCACCAGCTCCGACGCCAGGATCAGCCGCTCGCCGCCCACGACGACCATGGTGTACTCCGCCTCGGGGTCTACAGCAAGCGCGGTGTTGCCGGGCAGCGTCCAGGGGGTCGTCGTCCAGGCCAGCAAGTAGGCGTCCCCATCGCCGGGCAGGCGCTGCGTCAGCTTGGCCCGGCTCTCGGGTGTCAGACGGAACTTGATGTACACCGAGGGGTCGGGCGTGTCCTCCTTGTAGCCCTGGGCCACCTCATGGTCGGACAGGGAGGTGCCGCAGCGCGGGCAGTGGGGCGTCACCCGGTAGTCCTGGTAGACCAGCCCGCGGTCCCAAAGCTGCCTCACGACCCACCAGCAGCTCTCGATGTAGTCGTTGTGGCAGGTGACGTAGGCGTCCTCCAGGTCCAGCCAGAAAGCGATGCGCTCGGTCAGGGCCTCCCACTCCTTCAGATAGGCGAAGACGTTCTCGCGGCAGCGGCGGTTGAACTCCTCGATACCGAAGGCCTCGATGTCGGCCTTGCTCTTGAAGCCCAGGGCGCGCTCCACCTCGAGCTCGGCGGGCAGGCCGTGGGTGTCCCAGCCGGCCTTGCGCGGCACACGATAGCCGCGCATGGTCTTGTAGCGCACCATCACGTCCTTGTAGATGCGAGACAGGACGTGGTGCACGCCGGGGCTGGCGTTGGCGTAGGGCGGCCCCTCATAGAAGATGAACAGCCGGTCTTCCGGCCGCTGCTGGACGCTCTTGGAGAAGATATCGCGCTCCCGCCAGAGGCGGAGGATGGCCTCCTCCATCTGCGGGAAGTTCACCTTGCTCGATACAGGCTGGAACATAGTTCTCACCTACTCGATACGAATGGGCAGGGCTGCCCGTTCACAGCACGCTCCCAACCAGAAACAGGACCGCAACCGCGGTCTTCACGGCAGGGCAGATCTTTATCGGCACGATGGATGTCCGCGCGCCGGTCAGCAGCGTCCATCCCGCCATGACAAGCAGCATTACCGCCGATATCCTATACACGCTGAGCGAGACGGAATCTCCTGCCCCGTGGATCGCCGTGATAAGCAGCACGAGCAGCCCTACGAAGGCCAACGTTAGACCTTCGGCGGTCCACTCCATCAGTATGATCCGTCTGTTGTCCTGCGATATCGCCCCGAAGCCGGCGACGACTCCCCGAGTGGGGGCAATGTGCGCTATCCCCCAGGCAGTGATTACCGCGCCGCCCAAATACACCAGTATGTCGTTGGCCACCTGTCTCGCCTCGATGTCAAAAGGCCCGTCCCCTGAGGGACGAGCCTTGCCCGCGGTACCACCCCGGTTCCCTCCGCCATAGGCGGAGAGCGCTCTGCGGGGCACGCCCCGACGCGTCGGGGGTATGTCCCTGCCCTTGCTAACGGTGGGCGCTCCGGCCGAGCCTACTGGGGGACGCCGTCAGGCGAACCCGTTCGGTCGGCGGCTCAGGAGGGATTTTCGGGAGGCTAGGGCTGCGTCCCCTTACACCGCGCGGGACTCGCTGAGCAGAATAGCCGCCCTACTCGTCTCCGTCGTCGCCTTTATTCGATTGTGCAATCAGTCTAGCGATGGCGAGGCGTCGCTGTCAAACAACCATCTGGCGACAGGTGAGCCACCTGCGGAAGCGTTCTCCACCCCGTCTAAAGGCGGGGGCGTCGATCCGCCGCCATGCCCCAGCCTTCAGGCTGGGGTGATGTGGCCGGTCTCACCCCCAGCGACTGGTGAGCCGCGCGAAGCCCTTGCGGATGGTCCGCCGCTGCTCCTCAGTGAGCAACTCTCCGAACGTGGCCAGCCGGTCCTCCAGATAGACCTTCGCCGAGGCGGCGTCGATTACGTCGTCGTTGACCACCGCCTCGACCGCCAGCGCTTCGGTGAGCACTATCAGCCGTTCGTCCACCAGCGAGCGCAGGGCCTGCAGGCGCTCGCCCTCAATATCCGGCGGCTCCGCCCCTTCGGGCAGCGAGAGGCGGCGGTAGAACTCCTCTCTGCCCAAGAGACGAGCAAGCTGGACAACGGCGGTGCGGTTGGTCATGACCCGGGGTGGAGCGAAGACAACGGGCTATCGGCCTCAGGCCTGCCGATTTTGTGACTTCGTGGGCTGGACCAAGCCCTGGCTGCGGACCTTGCTGAAGCACTCGCTGCAGTAGACGGGCCGCTCGCCGCGGGGCAGGAAGGGGACCTCGGTCATCTGGCCGCACTGCGCGCATTGAGCGGGGTGCATCTGACGAGGCGTCCGTCCGCCGAAGCTGGCAGCGGAGCCATAGTGGACGTAGCTCTCCTCCTCCGGCGACCGGCCCGTCTTGCGGGCCGAGCGACAGGAAGGACAGCGCGTCGGCTGGTTCAACAGGCCTCGACTGGCGTAGAAGGCCTGCTCGCCGACGGTAAAAGTGAATGTAGCGCCGCAGTCGCGACAGACAAGGGCTTTATCGCTATGGGCCATCTCTAAGCCGATTATAGGTTAGCGCCTTCAGCAAATCAACCTAGCGGGCCGGTCGCAGGCGATGCCACAAGGCCAGGGCCTCCGGGCTGCGCAGAACGAAGGCCCCCAGGAAGAAGGCGCCCGCCCCCAGGACGGTCCCTCCGCCCACCTCCAGCAGCGACTCCCAGACGGTGTGCGCGCCGAGCGGGTCAATGGCATCCTCCCCGGCCAGGAAGCCGACCACCACCGCTGCCATCAGGCCCGTGGCCACGGCCGTGCGCAGGAGGAAGTCGGCCAGCGAGCCGACATCGGCGCCGCCCATCTTTCGCACGAGGATGATGAACAGCAACGTCGCCTCGATCGCTGTGGCCAGCGACATGGCCAAGGCCAGCCCGTCCTGCTCCAACGGGCCCTTCAAGGCCATGCTGAACAGCAGGTTCAGAACCATCGAAAGCAGGGCCAGCGCCACCGGTGTGCGGGTATCGCGCAGTGCGTAGAAGCCACGGCTCAGGATCTCCAGACCGCTGTGGGCGAATAGCCCGATGGAGTAGAAGAGGAGGGCCGAGGCCGTGATGTCGGTGGCGGAGGCCGTGAACTGGCCCCGCTGGAGCAGCAGGCTTACCAGGGGCTCGCGTAAGAGGATCAGCCCCACGCTGGCGGGGATGATGAGGAGCAGGATGTAGCGCAGGCTGCGGTAGAGCGTGCTCTGGAGGTGATCGAAACTGTCGGTCGCCGCCTGCTCGGCCATCGTGGGGAAGACGGCGGTCGCGATCGACACGCCGAACAGGGCCATGGGCATCATGGCCAGGAGCCAGGCGTAGTTCAGCGCCGAAATCGTCTCGTCGCCCAACTGAGAGGCAAAGTAGGTGGCGACGATGAAATTGGCCTGCGCGGCGGCCAAGCCCGCCATCCTCGGTAGCATCAAGCGCGCCACCTGCCGCACACCGGGGTCGCGCCAGCGCGCTTCCAGCCGATAGCGCATCCCCACACTGAACACCCCCGGCACCTGCACCAGCAGGTGCAACGCCGAGCCTGCCACGACGCCTACCGCCAGGCCTCGCACGCCCATGGGGCCGGCCAGGAACAGGGCAGCGAAGATGATGCATAGGTTGTAGAACATCGGCGCCAGCGCCGTCAGGAAGAAGTGCTGACGGGCGTTCAGGATGCCGGTGACCATGGCGCTGACGGCGAACAGGAAAGGCGAGACGAGCATGATGCGGGTGAGGTCTGTGGCCAAGCCGTGGAGCTCGTCCTGGCGGCCCACGTCCTCGCCCAGGCCCGGCGCCATGGCGGCCACGATCCAGGGCGCCAACAGCACGCCTACTACCGCCGCCCCGGCGGTGACGGCGGCCACCAAGTTGAGCACAGAGCTGGCCAAGCGCCAGGCCTCTTCTTCGTCCCGCTGTGCCATGTAGCGGGCAAAGGTGGGGATGAAAGCGCTGCCCAGGGTGGCGCCGGCCAGCACCAGGAAGATGAGGTCCGGCAACCGGAAGGCCACCCAGTAAGCCCCCACCTCGGGGCTGGTGCCAAAGGCGTCGGCGATGACGACGGTGCGCAGCACACCCAGCAGACGACTGCCGAGGAAGCCCAGCGCCACAATGGTGGCCGCTCCGGCCAGACCCCCCCAGGGTCGGGCGGCCAGTCCTCCGGAGCCCTTGCTCAAAGCGCTTCTCTTCATCCTCAGGGCGATTATACAAGCAAGCTGGCATCGCAGCGCCAGCGGGTCCGCCCATGGTTCGACAGGCCCACCATGAGGCCGTTGCTTGCACTGGACAAACGGAGCCCCGCTTGCTTATGATAACCCCAGTCTTTTCGCAGGGAGGGAACTTCTCTTGCCCACTCGTTCGGCCGCCAAGGCCCAGCGCAAGTCGGAGGAGCGACGCGACAGCAACCGCTCGAGCCGCAGCGCCGCGAAGACCCAGATTCGCACCGCCGCCGCAACCATCGCCGCCGCGCCGCTGGAATCGGCCGAGGCGGTGCGTCTTGCCGTCAGCTCCCTGGACCGGGCGGCCCAGCGGGGAGCCCTCCACCCCAACAACGCCGCCCGGCGCAAGGCGCGCCTAATGCGCAAGCAGAACACCGCCGTGGCGGCCGCCGAGGCGGCGGCAGCGGTTGCTGCCGCTAAGGCGGAAACGAAGCCCGCCCGCGGGCGCAAGACCAAGGAAGAGAAGCCCAAGAAAGCCGCCGCGAAGGCAGAGCGGGACAAGAAGCCCAAGAAGTAGTCTGTCGCTCACTTCCAGCCCTCGCCCCACAGAGATGAAGAACACCGCCGGACCTTCAATGAAGGCTTGCGTCTTCCACGGCCCCGGCGACGTGCGGGTCGAGGAGCGCCGGCGGCCGCAGCCCGGCCCCGGCGACATACTTATGGAGATGCGGGCCACCGGCATCTGCTACTCCGACATCCGCGTCTACAAGGGCGAGAAGAAGGCCCACGCCGGCGTGATCCCCGGCCACGAGCCCGTGGGCGTCATCGCTGCCCTCGGCGAGGAGGTGGAGGGCTTTCGGGTCGGCCAGGAAGTCGCCCTCTGTCCCATACTGGCCTGCGGCGCCTGCTACTTCTGTCGGCGCGGATATCGCAACCGCTGCGCCCAGCGCATCACTCTGGGCTATGAGGAGGACGGCGGCCTCGCCGAATACATGCTCGTCCCAGCGGCGCTGGTGCGCCTGGGCCACGTCTTTCCGCTCCCGCCTGCCCTGCCCGCTGCCCGCGCCACCCTCACCGAGCCTGTGGCCTGCGTCCTCAACTCGCTCGAGACGTGCCGACTGGCCGCCGGCAGCTCGCTGGTGGTGGTGGGCACGGGTCCGATGGGCCTGCTGCACATCCTGCTCGCCCGTCAGATGGGGGCCACGACCATTATCGCGGCCGAGATTGTGGACGAGCGCCTGTCCCAGGCCCGCCGTTGGGGCGCCGACCTCTGCCTGGACCCGCGACGCGACGATCTGGCGGCCGAGGTGCTGGCCGCTACCGATGGCCTCGGCGCCGACGCGGTGGTGGTGAGCACCGGCAGCACGCAGGCGGCCACAGGAAGTCTGGTCCTGGCCCGCCGCCAGGGGGTGGTCAGCCTGTTCGGTGGCTTCCCGCCTGGCTCCACCATCCCGCTGGACGTGAACGCCGTCCACTACGGCGAACTGGTGCTGACCGGCAGCCAGAACGCCACATCGGACCAGTACCGACGGGCGCTCCAGTTGCTGACGCGTCTGCCCCAGGCAGAGGAGATCAACACCCACGCTTTCGGAATTTCTGACGGCCCGAAGGCATATTCCTCACGCCTGGGTATGGACGGCCTGAAGTCTTTAGTGGTATTCTAGGGGGCGCTGCGCGTCCAACCTAGCAGGTTACTTAAGAGGAGGTGTCTAATGGCTCAACCGCAGCTTCCTTCGACCTTGAAGGAAGGTCTCACAAAAATGCCCGAGGTGTTCCGGCCAGAGCGGGCAGCCGGTGTCAACGCGGTCATCCAGTTCAAGGTGACCGGCGCCGAGACGGGCAACTGGGTCGTCTCGGTCAAGGACGGCAAGTGCACCGTCACCGAAGGGGAGACCGCCAGCCCCAACGTCACGATCAACACCCCCGCCGACGTGTGGCTGAAGATCCTGCGCCGCGAGCTGGACGGCGCCACCGCCTTCATGAGCGGCCAGTTCACCTTCACCGGTGACATGGGCATTCTCATGCAGATGGGGAGCTGGTTCGAGCAGTAGGGGAAGAACCCGAAACTCGGTACCTGTCCGCCTTGGGCGGACTGCACGGTGGCCCCGCTTTGGCGGGGCCATCGTGCTTTAGCGCCTAGCTCTCAGGAATGCTGGCGTCCTCCCCCAGGACGATGACGATATCGGCGGCGGAGGTGGGCACAGGGGTCGAGTCTGCGTCTTCCTGCAGCTCTTGCACGCGACCGCTGGGCAGGCCCAGCCAGTCGGCGAGCTTGTTCGCCGTGTAGGACTTCCCCGCCAGGTCGTAGATCAGCGTCTCTTGATGATCGACGCCGTCGGTGGCATCGCTGACGACGAGGTCCGCCTCCGGGAAGCCCTGCCTGGCCAGGTAGTCTGTGACGCTGGTGGCCAAGCCCGGGGTCTGCGTGCCGTTCTGCACCTCCACGAAGGCCCCCTCTGAACGCATCCGCCCGTCGAAGAAGAGCTGCGCCTTCAGCACCTCGATCTGGTCCCAGTTCGGGAACAGCACGGCTGCGTCTCCCGCGTAGCCTTCCTGCACCGCCGGAGCGAGGGAGATGTTCGTGATGTTCTCCGGCGGTATGTCCTTGGCCAAAAGGGCCAGGCCCGGCACCTGGAAGCCGCCTACGTCGGTGTCCACCGCATCACGGAACTTGTTGAAGATGGACACCGCTCGGTTAGGGATAATCAGGCTAGCATTGAGGGCGGCATCCATTGTCGCCCGGATTACATCCTGCTGCCGCTCGATGCGCTTCAGGTCGTCGGAGCCGTAGCGGATGCGCACGTACTGCAGGGCGCGTTCGCCGTCCATGTGCTGCAGGCCGGGCTCGAAGTAGACCTCCTGAAAGTCAGAGCAGTCGGTGGTGTTGCAGTAGGAAGGGTCCCAGATCACATCCTTGACATCGACATCGATGCCACCCACGGCGTCCACCAGTTCCATGAAACCTGCAAAGTCCAGCACCACGTAGTGGTCGATCTTGATGTCGAAGTTGTGCTCGATGGTGGCTATAGCCAGACCGGGTCCGCCGCCGGGGTAGTTTCGCAGTGGCCCGTATTCGTAGGCCACGTTAATGCGCTCGGCGAGGTAGCCGCCCTGGCCGTCGGGGATCTCCACCCACAGGTCGCGGGGGATGCTAAACACGCCCGCAGTCTTGCTGTAGGGGTCGACAGTGACTATGAACATCGTGTCGGTACGTGTCGGGTCGCCCTTCGGTTCGTCCACGCGGCGGTCGAGGCCCATCACCAGGATATTGATGCGCTCTTCGATGGTGGCGGCCTCCGGCTGGCCGTTGTCGACGCCCGGAAGAGCGCCTATGCCAGGCAGGCTGATCTCATTGCCCGGCAGGAAGAACTTGTCGGCCTGCGTGGCAACGATGAGGGCGAAGTAAAAAGTGGCAGCGGCGAAGAGGGCGATCCCGAAGACGAGGAGGGGGCTCCACTGCCCTCCGGCTCTCGCCGGCTCTCGCCCCCCGGGGGAAAGGTCGTCCCCGTCGAATTCTGGTCGCAAACCCATTCACGCTAAACTAGAACACTACCGGCTCTAATGTCAACCGCTCTCCGCGGCGGTCTCAGACCGGCCCCGGACAGCCCCCGGCGTCTCGTCGCGCAGCTCTTGCACCAGCGTCTGCCAGGCGACTACCCGGCCCGTCCGCAGGTAAACCCGGGGCACGCGGGCCGAGATGCCGCACAGGATCTCGTAGCTGATAGTGCCAGCCAGGCCGGCCACCTCGTCGGCGGCGATCTCCTCTTCGCCCTGGCGACCGATAAGCACCACCTCATCGCCCGTGGCCACGTCGGGAATATCGGTCACGTCCACCATGCACATGTCCATGCAGACCCGCCCTACGATGAGCGCCCGCTGACCGCGCACCAGGACGCTTCCCCGGCTCGATAGGCTGCGGGGCAGGCCATCGGCGTAGCCGCACATCACCAGGCCGATCAGGCTGGGGCGAGCCGCTCGCCAAGTGCACCCGTAGCTCACGGGTTCGCCGGCGGCCAGAGCGCTTAGACGGACGATGCGGCTCTTTAGGGAGAGGGCCGGCACCAGGCCCAGGTCTCGCCGCACCTCGCCCGAGGGATAGATGCCGTAGATGCCCAGTCCCGGCCGGACCATCTCCAGGCTCAACTCAGGCAGATCCAGTACGGCCGCCGTGTTGGCCGCGTGTCGCACCGGCACCCAGTCCAGTTTCTCGGCCACCCGCCGGAAGCGGGCATACTGATCGAGGGTGCAGCCCTTGTCCGCCTCGTCGGCGGAGGCGAAATGGGTGAACAGGCCCTCCACCTCCAGGCCGGGCACATCGCGCAGCCAGGCGGCCAAAGCCAGAGCCTCATCGGGGTTGACACCGTAGCGGTTGAGGCCAGTATCCACCTTCAGATGGACAGTCAACCGCTGTCCCTGCTCGACGGCAGCGCGGGCCAGGGCTTCGGCCGTCTCCCGAGAGGCCACCGTGGCGGTGAGGGACAGCGCCACCAGCCGCGCGGCGTCCGTTGCCGGCGTGTGGCCCATCACCAGGATGGGCGCGGAGACGCCCGCGCGCCGCAATTGCTCGGCCTCATCCACGCAGATGACGCCCAGCCGGTCGGCGCCCGCCGCCAGGGCGGCCCGGGCCACGCCGACCGCGCCGTGGCCGTAGCCGTTGGCCTTGACCACGGCCATCAGAGCAGCGCCGTTCGCCCGCCCCTTGAGCAAACGCGTATTGCGGGCCACCGCGTCCAGGTCGACCTCCGCCCAGACGGGTCGGCCCCCCCAGGCGTGCCCGCTCACGCTTTGCGGCATGTCACTCCTCTCAGTAGAACGCCCATAGAAGCGGAAAAGTTGTCGCCGCCGCCCGGCGGTCAGGGCACCAGCGCCCACTCCTCGGGCAATCGATACTTGTAGACGGCGTCGGTGAGGTCGTGGCCATCGAAGACACGGGCGCGACCGGTGCGCCGGATCTCCTGATACACGTTGACGATCTGGACAATGCGCTTGGCCCGTAGATTGAAGATGATGGCCCCTGCCTTGACCGGCTGCAAGCTGGTCTCGCGGGTCAGGTCATCCACCACGCGAAACACGGGGTGCTGATGCGGAGCTACAGACTGCAGCGCCACATGGATGGCCTCGCAGTTCCCCTCGACGTTCCGCTCTTCGAAAATGGCGAGGCCGTCTAGGACGTAGTCTCGCAGGTTGCGATAGTAGGGCTCGGCCTGCTCCAGGAACTCCTCGAGGCTGGTGGGGTTCGTCGAGCAACTCGCTGCCAGCGCCGGCAAGGCGTCGCCGTGCACGATAAAGCTCACAGCGCCCCGCCCATCCACAACCGTGCAACGTATCACGTTCACCGCACCTCCACCACCCTATCTACGGGGGGCGACCATCGACCCCACCTGAAATCAGAGGCATCGCACGAGCAGAGCGATGCCGCAGCCCTTGGGCTACCGTGTTGAAACCAAACCCGCCGGGCGCGAGGCAGGCTTGCTTGAGGCGTCGGCCGTAGCGTAACATTTGGCTTCGAGCCCTGTCAACGAGAGGAGCGAGGGGACGGCGTGTTGCCGACTGGGCCCTCCGGCGGGCACCGGTGCCAGACCCGGGGTGGTCTGACATCGGACGCCGCAGTCTGCTGATCGATGGAAATCACGGGACAACCCTGAGGGTTGAGACCCTCAGCTCTGACGATGCTCCGGCGAAGATATGCACCTCCGCCAGAACTGCTTTCTCGGACTGTGAGCCGACGAACCGCTACGCGCGCCAGGGGCTCCGCCGGCCTCCTGGCCACCGTCGTTCTGGCCGTCCTGCTGGCTTCCTGCGGCGGCGGCAAGGCCCCGTCGGTGACGCCCACCGCGCCGCCGCAGGGCACGGTGGGCGTCACCCAAGTGACGGGCAGGTTATCCCACGCCCAGGAGCTTCAGCGCGACGGGGAGCAAGAGGAGGCTATCGCTGTTTACCAGGCGATGGCTCGGCAGACGGGCAGCCCTGATCAACAGGAGGCGCGCCTGGGACTGACCGGCGCCTACTTCGCCCTGGAGCGCTACGCCGATGCCGCCGACCAGCTAGAGTCTTATCTGGACGCCAAACCGCCCGAAGAGGACGCCCTCCGCGCCCGCTTTCTCCTGGGCCGCACCTACGCCGCCCTGGGAGACGCGAAGAAGGCGCAGGACAACCTGCGCCGTTACGTCGAAAAGAACGGGCTGCTCTCCGCCTACGCCCGCTCCGATCTGGCGAACCTGCTGGTCGCCGAGGGCAAGGCCGACAAGGCGATCGACGAACTGCAAGAGGCGCTGGCGTTGGACGTGCCCGCGCCTCTGGCGCCCGGCCTTCTGTTGCGGCTGGCTAACTCCTACGCCGACGCCGGCGAGGACGCCCTGGCCCTTCAGACCTACGACCGGCTATTAGAAGAAGCGCCCGCGGATTCGTACAAGACCCAGGCCTTGTGGGGCATCGCCACCGTCTCCCGCCGCCTCGGCGACGCCGTCCGCTGGCAGCAGGCGCTCCTCGATCTCGTGGACCAGTACCCGGCGTCGCCGCAGGCGCCGAACGCCCTGGAGACGCTGTCGACGTCCGGCATCACGGTGGACCTCCTCAGCCAGGGCATTGTGCAATACCGTCGCGGCGCCTATGACCAGGCCCTCGTCGCGCTGGACGGCGTCCTGGGGAGCCGGCCGACCGCCCCCGACGCGGCCGCCGCACATTTCTACCGGGGGGCCATCCGTGAAAACCAGGGTGCGCCCGACGAGGCCCTGAGCGAATACGAGGCCTCGCTCGCAGCCGACGCCGCCGGCTCACTTGCCGTCGATGCCGCCTGGGCCCGCGCCACCCTACTGCAAGGGCTGGGCCGCACGGGCGATGCCGCACTGGCCTACGCCGAGCTATGGCGGGCCTACCCTGAGTCGGAAAATGCGGCGACAGCGGCCTTCCGCAGCGGCTTCCTCCCCTTCCGCGATGGCGACCCGGCGGCCGCTCAGGCCGCCTGGAGCGAGACGCTGGGCGCACCCTTCGATGCGCAGAGCATGGCCCGCATTCACCTCTGGTTGGGCAAGGCCGCCCTGACCCTCGGCGATGGCCAGACAGCAACCACTCAGTTTCAGCAGACAGAGCAAACCGCCCCCGACAGCTTCTGGGCCTCACGGGCCGAGGCCTGGTTGACGGAGCAGGGAACAGCTCACCCGCCGCTGGAAGACCAGGTGACCGTGCCCGCCGCCGCCGACCCCGACTGGTCGGCCGTCGAGGCCTGGTTGACCGCCAGCCAGCCCGCTACGCCGACACCGGCGTCGCCCATCCCCACTCAGCCCGCCTGGCTGCGGGGGCGTGAACTCCAACTCCTCGGCCTCGACCCGCAGGCCGAGGAGGAGTTCCTGGCGGCTCTAACCGAAAGCGCGTCCGATCCTTGGGGACTCTATCACCTGGCCCGCTCCTTCCATGACCTGGGCCTGACCCACCTGGCCGCTCGCGCCGCCGGCCGCCTCCTGGCCAGGACCGAAACCCCTCTGGCCGAGGCCCCACGTGCGCTGCTCGAGACGGCCTACCCCCTGGCCTACGCGCCCTTGGTCGAAGCCGCCGGCCGCGAGAACGAAGTATCCCCTCTGATCCTGCTGGCGCTCATCCGCCAGGAGAGTCTGTACGACCCTCAGGCGACCTCGGTGGCCGGCGCCCTGGGGCTCACTCAGGTGATCCCCACCACAGCCACAGAGATCGCGGAGAAGCTGGACCACGGCGATTTCGATTTGCGCGACCTCCTCCGACCGTCGACGAACATCGAGTTCGGCGCGTTCTACCTGGGAGACCAGCTTCGGTTGTTCGATGGAGACCTGTATCTGGCGCTGGCCGCCTACAACGGCGGGCCGGGCAACGCCCTGCGCTGGAGCGACGACCCGGCCGCAGTCGATCCCGACTTCCTGGTGGAGATCATCGACCTGCAGGAGACGAAGAGCTATCTGGAGTTGGTGCTGGCCAATTACGCCGCGTATCGCTTTCTATACGGCGGCGCAAGCCACCCCACGCTGCTTGCCCCTTGACACCTTCACTCACCTATGTTAGAAACGGGAAGGCCTTGGGCATGCATAGAGCAATGGAGGGATATCGATCATGAAATGGACGCGTATCGCTGGCATGGCAACGCTCGTAGCCGCGCTGGCCATTAGCCTCGCCCTCTCTCTGGGCTTGTTGGGCAGTTGGACGGCCAGCGCCCAGGACACTCTTTATGTGAACCAGGATACGGGCACCGGCGACCCCGCCCCCTGCGACGCGCCGGACTTTGCGAGCGTGAGCGACATCGAGACCGTGATCGATGACACCGACGTCACAGACGGCGACACGCTGGTCCTGTGTCCGGGAACGTACACCGCCGCGGCAGGCGGCGCGGTGGAAGTGGACAAGAAGCTGACCATTGAAGGTTTGTCCACCGCCGACCGTGAGGACATTGTCGTCCAAGGCTCGAGCCACGGCTTCGTGATCAAGGCCGACGATGTCAAGATAAAGCACCTGAAGCTGGTGGGGCCCGGGACCGCCGCCGCCGACCACGGCATCAGTCTCGAAGCCGCCGGGCCGACCGCCTACAATAACCTCAAGGTCAGCGACCTGGAGATCACCAACTGGAACATAGGTGCCTACATCACCCAGTCTAACGACTCCAAGGTCGGCCCGAACAACAAGATCCACGCCAACGCGGTCGGCGTGCTCATCGCCGGAGGCATCCTCGGCGGGCAGCGGGACATGGTCGTCAACAACGAGATCGGGCCCAACCAGGCCGTCGGCATCAGCCTGGCCCAGGTTGACGAGCTGTACGTGCAGGAGAACACCCTGGCGGGGAACGTGGCGGCCCAGGTAAATGTGACCGGGGAGTCCAACGTCCTCATCTGGAACAACAACATTCAGGCCACCACCAGCTTTGGCGTCTTGATCTCGTCGGCGACCGCCGACACCCTGGTGCAGATCGGCGGCTCCCCCCAGCGCACCAACAACTTCACAGGCAGCCTGGCGCCGGGAGTCGGATACTACGTCAACCTGGCGTGCGCCTCCGAGAACACGGTGGACGCCACCTACAACTACTGGAACGGCATCAACTCCAACGCCGGCATCTCGCCCGTCGTCTTCAACGATGAGTTCGACGACCCCGCCAGCGGCACCGCAGACTGCGCCGCCGACGACGTGGGTGCCGTGGCCGTCCACCCCTTCGTCACCGCCGCCTGGACGCCGACCGCCACGCCCACACCCTCGCCGACCGTCACCCCCACCGCCACCGCCACAGCCACGGCCACCGCCACAGCTACGCCGCCGGGCGCCAACCGCACCATCGACCTTAGCCCCCAGGGCTGGCACGACCTCGCCTGGTCCGGCGCCAACGCCACCGACCCCGGCACAGCCCTGACCTGCATCGCCGGCAAGTACAGCATCGCCTACGCCTGGGAAGGCCCCTCTGCGGGCTTCAAGCGCTGGGTGGAAGGCTGCGCCGTGCCCGGCATCTGCAACATGTCGGCCTTGAACAAGTACGACACCCTGCTGCTGCTGATCACCGCAGCGGGCGTGACCTGCCAAATGCCCGTCGTCCCCTGAACGACACAGAGCGCATACACGAGAGGGAGCGGGAAATCCGCTCCCTCTTCTCTTGCCCTTGACGCGTCACCCAGCCTGTGCTAGAAGGGGTGCGACCTCGGCATTTCGCAGCGAAAAGGAGATTCGATTATGAAATGGCTGCGTATCGGCGGAATGGCAGCTCTGGCTGGAGCGCTGGCCATCGGCCTCGCCCTCTCCCTGGGCTTGTGGGGTGGCTGGACGGCCAGCGCCCAGGACACGTTCGTAGTGAACTCAGATGCAGGCACCGGCGACCCGGCCCCCTGCAATGCCCCGGACTTCCCCAGCGTCAGCGACATCGAGACGGTGATCGAAGACACCGACGTGGCGAACGGCGACACCTTAGTCCTCTGTCCGGGGACGTACACCGCCGGCGCCGCGGCCGGCGCCGTGGAGGTGGACAAGAAGCTGACCATTCAAGGTCTAGCCTCCGCCGACCGGGATCAGATCGTGATCTAGGTGTCGGTGGCGGGCACCGATGGGCTGGCCATCAACGCCACCGGCGTCACCATTCGCCATTTGAAGGTGGGCGGCCCCGCAGTCGCCAGCGACAACGGTATTTCGGTCAACGCCGGTGACGCGACGATTGAGGATGTGGAGGTAGCCGGCTGGGCCGCTGGCATCGACGTCTTTTGGACCAACGATGTGACCATCCAGGACAGCCAGATCCACGGCAATGAGCCCGACGGCATATCCCTCGATCATGCCAACAACGTCCGCATCGCGCGCAACACAATAGTCGACGACATAGCCCGTGAGATCTACATTGACACCGCAGACCAGATTGTCGTGGAAGACAACACGATGTCGCGCAACATACCGGTTGGGTCTCTGCTGGTCGTCAAGGGCAGGAGCAACGTGAACGTCCTGCGCAACAGCTTTACGACCCATGTTGCCGGCACCGAGAGCAGCGAAGGCATCTATCTGGAGCTTCCCGCCGAGGCTCTGGTGATCATCGGCGGCTCTGACGCCGACGCCAACACCTTTGACGGCGACCTGGAAGCCAACCCGCCGGTCGGCTTCGGATACTACATCTATCTGACCTGCGGCAGCCAGGCCACCGTCGACGCCACCCACAACTACTGGAAGGGCAACCCCGTAATCTCCCGCGGCGTCTCCGGCGTCATCTTCAACGATGAGAACGACGACCCCGCCAACCCGGGCGCCGATTGCCCCGGCAACGACGACGGCGCGGTCGTCTTCTACCCCACGGCCAGCGGCCCTGCGCCCACACCAACGCCCTCGCCCACGCCTACGGCCACCAGCACGCCCACACCGACGGCCACGGCCACGCCCACGGCGACGCCCGGCGCCACCCGCACGATCGACCTGAGCCCCCAGGGCTGGCATGACTTCGTGTGGACCGGTCCCGACAACACTGAGCCGGCCACTGCCCTCGCCTGCATCTCCGGGAAGTACGGCATCGCCTACCGCTTCATAGCGTCGACCCAGAGCTACCAGCGGTACGTAGAAGGGTGCTTCGTCCCCGGCATCTGTAACATGGCAGCCCTGAACAGGTACGACAGCCTGCTGGTGCTCATCAGCGCCGCCGGCGCGACCTGCCAGATGCCCGTCGGCCCCTGAGCTATACGGGGCGCACACACGAGAGGGAGCGGATTCTCCGCTCCCTCTCATTTCGCCCTTGACGCCTCACTTGGGCCGTGCTAAAAGAGGGCGACTTGAGCATTTCCTAGCGACGAGAGGAGATCGACCATGAAATGGATGCGCATCGGCGGAATGGCGGCTCTGGCAGCAGCGCTGGCAATCGGTCTCGCCCTCCCTCTGGGCTTGTGGGGTAGCTGGACGGCCAGCGCCCAGGACACTCTTTACGTGAACCAGGACACGGGCACGGGCGACGCCGCCCCCTGCGACGCCCCGGACTTTCCCAGCGTCAGCGACATCGAGACCGTGATCGATGACGCCGGCGTCGCGGATGGCGACACGCTTGTCCTCTGTCCGGGGACCTACACCGCCGGCGCGGGCGGCGGCGCCGTAGAAGTGGACAAGGAGCTGACCATCCAAGGCCTGGCCACCGCTGCCCGGGAGGACGTGGTGGTGCAGGGCACCGCGGGCAGCCACGGGTTCACCATCAAGGCCGACGACGTGAAGATAGGACACCTGAAGCTCGCCGGCCCCGGCGCCGCCGGCACCGAGCACGGCATCGAGGTCGAACCCGTCGGGCCGACCGCCTACAAGAACGGCGAGTTCAGCGACCTGGAGATCACGGCCTGGAACCTAGGCATCTTCCTGAATCAGTCCAGCAACACCAATATCGGGCCCCAGAACGACATCCACGACAATGGCACCGGCATGACAATCGCCAGCGGCCCGCTGGGTGGCCAGGCGAACAAAGTGCTGAACAACACGATCAGGCTTAACGGGAACGTGGGGATCTTGCTGGGCCTAGCCGACGAGACATACATCCAAGAGAACACCCTATCGGGCAACGTCGGCGCACAGATATGGGTGAACCTGGAATCTAACGTCCTAATCTGGAACAACAACATCGAGGCCACCACCAACATAGGCATCCTCGTCAGCTCACCCACGGCCGATACCCTGGTGCAGATCGGTGGCTCGCCGCAGCGCACCAACAACTTCACGGGCAGCCTGACGCCCGGCGCCGGGTCCTACGTCAAGCTGGGGTGCGCCTCGGAAAACACGGTTGACGCCACCTACAACTACTGGAACGGCATCAACTCCAACGCCGGCATCTCACCCGTTGTTTTCAACGACGAGTTCGATGACCCAGCCGCCGGGCCTGACTGCCCCGGCGACGACAAGGGCGCCGTGGCCGTTCACCCCTTCGTCACCACTCAGTGGACGCCCACGTCCACGCCCACCCCTTCGCCGACCGCCACCCCCGCGTCCACAGCCACAGCCACCGCCACGGCCACGCCGCCGGGTGCCACCCGCACCATCGACCTCAGCCCCCAGGGCTGGCACGACCTCGCCTGGTCCGGCGCCAACGCCACCGACCCCGGCACAGCCCTGACCTGCATCGCCGGCAAGTACAGCATCGCCTACGCCTGGGAAGGCCCCTCTGCGGGCTTCA